>Ga0247807_10000612_pt1 | contig 22346 bp, 18 predicted proteins | sample UWRJL074202C1_FD_179931 | JGI IMG/M metagenome (GOLD analysis project Ga0247807, IMG submission 179931) | Plant litter microbial communities from Arlington Agricultural Research Station in Wisconsin, United States - UWRJ-L074-202C-1 | ecosystem: Environmental > Terrestrial > Plant litter >...
CAGAAGCCGTGGGCGCTACATTTTTAGTGACGGCTTAGGGTTATATAAGACTCTTTTGAAACCTTGGAACTTTGTTTCAAGAACACCATTATCCTATTCGTATTCTCGCGACGAGTAATAATCGCTATGCTAATCATCCATCAACCACCTATTTCTTTTACCTCTATGCCATTACAACAAAATCTACGACTTTGCAGTAGGTAAGATCCTAGTTTTGCCTTCTATAGTAATACTGTACCATGACGATCTCCCCTATAACCTTGACTTGTTAATTATCATATATCAAAATATAGGTCAATCAAAGACACTCAGGGTAGGGGTAAAGTCTAGGGTGATTGCAAGTACCGCTAGTGTTTTTAACTAGAAATTACTCTATAGGGACTGCATATAGAATGTATACTCTCTGCAAATCTTATGCAGAGTTGTCCTTAATAATCAAGTTTCACTTTCAACTTATCGCCCTTCACGATCTCATCTTTCTTCGCTACAAGCTCGGGCATATCCCATGTCACGTTGACGTACCGTGCGCTAAGCCAGTTCCTCCTTTCCTTGGTGAGATATACGAGGCTATCGCCACATATATCAACAGCATCAACGAAGACTATATGGCCTAGGTTAGCGTTCTAAATATGAAAATGAGCATTTTCGCTCGGACTGCTCTTATTTTACCTGGTTTAAGATGATCCGGCAATCCATCTATCCCGCCCACGGCATCTGTGGGCACGTTTCCTGGATGAACGCAGAAGGTGATGAGGCCTTTTTCGGAATACTCGGCGTCGATATGTGCGCACAGCCTAAGTGTAGCTGCTTTGGCACCTTGATATGCGCTGGCTCCTGGCATGGCAAGATGTGCGCCGGCGCTGGCGTTGAAAACCAACGTCTTCATCTCGCCCTCTAGCAAGAGCGGGATAAAGGCTCGTGAGATGAGGAAAGGGCCTTTGAGATTCAATATGTAGTCACCCCACCATACCTCAGGATCTGACTCGGTTACGGTCGCCTTGTTCGTCAACCCCCCGGCGTTGCTAATGACGATGTCCATCTTCCCGAACTCTCTTCGTACGCTGTCGGCTGCTTCTTGGACGCTCTGCTGGTCGGTCACGTCCAGCTTCAACAAGAGAAGCTTGGGCTTTGGTCGATTAGCTGACGCTGCAGCTGCTTCAATATCTTGGCCCAGCTTGGTCAGATCAGAACGTGCTCCGGCCGCGATGTAGGACGCCCCGGCGTTGGCAAAGGATATTGCCATCGAGCGTCCGATGCCTTTGGAAGCACCGGTGATAAAGACGGCTTTCCCGCTGAGGTCTGCCTTCGTGGGGTCGATTGCGGGATACGTGTCGCTATGGACAGCGGTCGTGACCTCATAATCTCCTGTTCCTGTTAGTTCTGATTACATGTTCAGGGATATAATGAATGCACCTGGTACTTCGACGGCATTTGGGGTTCCTTTTGGTGGAGGCATTGTTGCTAAGTAAGCCAAGAAATGTATTTCTGAGCACTGGTATATTAACTGCAAACCGTCTACAGTGCACGTCTGATACAATTTTATATGGTATATGGCTGTGATGTCGAGATAAAGAACTCAATTTAAATGCTTTCGACATTTATCCTATTTCATCCTTCTCCTTATCGCAGACTTCCCCGCCTCTGTGATGGAATGCTGACATCCTTAGCGCTGCATAAAAATGCAGCTACAGCTAAGCTAGCCTTGATGCATAAGGCTTCATGTAGATTGAAATGAAAGGATAGTAGTTATGAATAAAGATTTCAGGTCGATTCATAAGATCCAAGAATACCGACCTTGAAGTACAAAATTAAGTAAGGTGCCCGATTTTAAGATATGGTTAACCAATATATATATTTATGATATATCTCAATTTACTATCAATGTATTCGGTAGATGTTATTCTATTAGTTGCGCGATATTAGGTGTAATGCTACAGTTCCGTAAGTTGACACATGCATGGTTCCTGCGGAGGGGATAGATAATATGTACATTCACCTATTGGCCAGACTATGCTTAAATTGGCAGGTGATGAGCCTAGGCGGTAGACTACTTTATCCTGCCTTACACTGCGTCATTGTCTATTGCAGGACTGAATATGCTTGGTATATTACAGACTTCCAAAAGCCGTTTAACAGGACTAGCACGGCAATGAAATGTCTCTGACAAACCAACCCACGTTCAGTGAGCCTAACCCACCACCGGTAACAAAGCTTACGCCCGGGTGGCACGATGCCGGGCCGGTAGAGGACCTACAAGCAACCCTCGAATATGCCCTGTCGCCAAACGACTACCTTGTACGTCGACTTGGCAAAGAAGTCATCGAGGAGCGCGCTAAGAAAGGTTTACTCAGTCTCCTACCCGCGCCCGTTGATCGAGATCGGTATGGCAAAGGTGCACACAAGCAGCATTTCGAGCAGCATATCGCCAATCTGCTCGGCAAGCACCACGGCTTGTTCTTCATCACCGGCGTGCAAGCGCAGCTGGCAGCACTGAAGATCCACTGTGTGCAGGCGCAGAACCACCGCGTTGCATGGCACGCTCGGTCGCATCTGGAGATTGCCGAGGAGCGCGCGTTCGCAGAGGTGTTTGGCCTTCAGCGCGTGTTTCTGGGGACATCGCCGCTGGAAGTCCCGACGGTTGCGGATGTCGAGGCGCTGACGTCGCGGCCGGTGGAGGAACGCCCCGCGGTTTTGCTGTTGGAGCTGCCGAACCGCGAGCTGGGCTGTAAGACGTATCCCTGGGATGATCTGGTTGAGATTGCAAAACTCTGCAAAGACGCTAATGTCAGGTTGCATATGGATGGCGCTAGGTTGTGGGATATTGAGCCGTTTTATCACGCTCTCCATGGAAAGTCGTTCGTGGATCTGGCGCAACTGTTCGACTCCGTGTATGTTAGTATGTATAAAGGCCTTGAGGGGGCTTGCGGTGCCATGCTTACCAGTTCTGACGAAGAGTTCATCAGCGAAGCGAAAATCTGGCAACGTAGATTAGGGGGAAACATGGTGACATCTTATTCCGAAGTCATTGACTGTGAGCGTGGCTTCAATCTCCACATTGGCACGTTTGATCGCGCATGGAAGAAGATGTGTGCTGTTGCGGCGGCTATCACCGACACGACGAAGGAATTCCGCACGAAAGATGGCAAGCCGCTTGTGTTCTTTGACCTATTCCCTACGTGCAACTTAGTTCATACGCATATCCAAGGTGTGACTGCCGAGCAGCTCATTGCTGCGAGGGATGAGGTGGAGAAAATACACCATATCAGGGTGTTTGAATCAACGCGACCCTACAAGTCCTTCGAAGAGCAATCTCGCTCGATCCAAATTTCAGTTGGTGAAGAGGGGAAACTCAAGGAGGGCCCTGTGCTAGAGCACAGGTTTGTGGAATGGATGATATTTGATGTTAATATTCACATTCCAGACGATGTGTTTGCTAAAGGCTGGAAAGCACTCTGTCAACACCTTGTTGCTTCACTATAATGTCACTGTAGATGCAAGTAACATCTATGGAATGTAGAATTCAGTAAATTGGTTTTCATATAAAGCTGTCTATATTTCCAGTTTCAAAACTTTCTAACAAAACTCTTTGTAACTAAGGTTTCTTCACATTTTGAACTTTCGTGATATCAAAACTCTAGAATTTTGATATCGTTCTACCTCAAATAATAAGCTTCTCACTGGCCCAATAGTAAATAATCTCTGATCTTGCTCATCTCGACTAGCTGGAATATTAGCCAAATGTCCTGTCACTAAACTATTCTATGTTGTTGATAGGCCTTTATCAAAGCATTACAAATATGCTTTTATGTATACTAGACTAGATGCTTTGATCATTTCATTTAAGTCCTGGCTTTTTTTAAAAAATCTTCACTAAATAAATGTCGGGAGGAAGCTAACTCTCTGGAAGTGACTGCTCTGGACTTATTTTAAACTTAGTGACATCAGCCAGCATAGCATTTTTTAGAAAAAGAAAAAGCCCCCTCCAGCGGGTTTAAATCTCAAATTTACATAGCTCTTGTTGCAGCGGTTGCGGAAGTTGCGGCAGGTAATTACGTGTATTTTAAATAGTGAAAGAATGCTTCAATCTGCTCATACGCTGTAACTCCTCAGAGACAAATCGTGACTACCCTACTGTAAGGAAAAAGGGCCAATCAATATTTACTATACCGTCAAGGATCTGTTAATCGTTGCTGCATTAGGACAATCCAGAGTATTTCTCCGTATGCATACGATTTCAAGCTGATATCTTGGCGATCGATCCTCCTCACTACAATTGTGAGGTAAAGAGTAGGCGTCATAACTCAGAATTAATACAATCACAAGTAAGATATCTTTCTCATTTGGCACAGCCTGCATTATGTCTTGCAAATTCTTTATCATTTATGCAGCACTTTTGTGTTCGAGTTCGGTTTCTTTACTGCAACTTCCAATCTCTAGACGTCAAAATGGAACATGCCTTCCTGCACCTCCTCCGCAGCCTGTTTATACCGCAGAATCGAAGTATCTTGCCTGTTTTCGAGATCCAGTTACTCCGCGAACAATTGATGGTCCACAAATAGATCCTACTGGGAATAAACCTCAGATTTGTGGTGATACATGTGGGAATCTTGGATACTCTCTGTTTGCGGTTGAATATGGAAGGTAAATATCATTCAATTATTAATTTCTCTGAATAGTATAGTTGTACACTATGTTTTACTAAAAGTGTTTCTATGTAGTCGATGCTTCTGTGGGGACAGTTTACAGTCTGGAACCCAGCCAGCAAGTGAATCGTCGTGTAGACAGCCATGTGCCGGAGGCTCAACTCAAACATGTGGTAACTCGTATTTGTAATTTGCCAGTTACTGGTAACTACAAGAAATGGCTCACTGATAACGATACAGCATCAATATCTACAATATCACCAATCCAAATCCAGATCCAGTGAAAATCGCTACTTACTTTCCAGATTGTACAACCGACCCATTGTGCTCTAACGACGTGTGCAACACGGCACTTTCTCCGAAACAACGGGCTACTGCACTGGTGACGCTATTCACTAGTACCGAGAAAGTACAGAACCTCCTAAACGGGGCTCCAGGAGTCCCTCGTATCGGATTAGGAGCCTATCAATGGTGGCAAGAAGGCCTTCATGGCCTAGCGAGTTCGCCAGGCGTACATTTTGCTGGCAGCAACAACTTCTCTTCGGCGACTTCCTTTCCTGCCCCAATCACAATTGGTGCTGCTTTCGACGATGAAATGGTAAAGAGCATAGCAGAGGTGATTGGTACAGAAACTAGAGCATTCAATAATGATGAGAGAGTTGGACTTGATCTCTGGGTTGGTTTTACCTGATAGATGGAAATAGCTATCTATAAGCACAGGATAGAACTAGCCATGTATCCAGACTCCCAACATCAACCCATTCAGGGATCCTCGCTGGGGACGGGGTCAAGAGACTCCAGGCGAGGACCCTTTCCACTTGCAAAGCTATGTTGCCTCCCTTCTTTCAGGTCTCGAGGATAAATCGATGAGGCACAAGAAGGTCATAGCTACATGCAAGCATTTCGCCGCCTATGACTTTGAAGAAACGCAGCAAGTGACTAGGGCGGGTTTCAACGCTATAGTTTCTACGCAGGAATTGTCGGAATACTATCTGCCACCATTTAAAAACTTGTGCTGCCGAGATGCAAGTGGAGCCTTTATGTGTAGCTACAACTCCGTAAATGGAATTCCAGCCTGCGCAAGTCCATACCTTCTAGAGGATATTATACGCCAGCATTGGAAGTGAGAAGCTGATGATCACTGGGTTGCTAGCGACTGTGACGCCATACAGTTCATCCAGAACCCTCATAATTACGCTCACACGTCCGCAGAAGCTGCCGCAATAGGTTTAAAGTCAGACACGGATCTTGAATGTGTGACTGGGGTTTTTAATGGACTTCAGCAAGCATACAATCAATCACTAGTTACGGATGCAGACCTGGACAAAGCTCTAATACGGTTATACACTTCACAAATCTCTTTAGAATCTGGAACTCAGGAACAAATGATCCTTTTCGACAACTGGATTGGGATGATGTCAACACGCCAGCAGCACAGCAATTAGCGTATGACTCCGCTGTAGCTGGAGCTGTTCTCATCAAAAATGATGGCATTCTTCCGCTCGGTACAGATACCACAGAGAAGTACGCGTTAATTGGACCGTATGGGAGCGCCACTGATAAACTTCAATCAAATTATTACGGCCAGGCACCATTCTTGATTTCTCCACTGCAAGCTGCCGAGAATCTTCATCTTAGTGTTGACTATGTCTTAGGAAGTGGAATCAGCAGTGCAGAGAACACTACTGCTGCCATCGAGGCGGCAAACTCAGCTGATGTTATCCTATTTATGGGAGGCATTGACAACTCTCTCGAAGCTGAAGAATTGGATCGTGATAATATATCATGGCCAGTTGCACAGCTTGATCTACTCCGACAACTCACAGCTCTAGAGAAACCAACAGTTGTAGTCCACTTCGGATGTGGTCAGATTGACGATTCAGAGCTTTTAGCCAACTCGTTCGTCAACGCAGTACTATGGGCAGGTTATCCTGGTCAAGCTGGAGGGGCAGAAGTATTCGATATTCTCACAGGCAGAGCTGCTCCTGCTGGAAGACTCCCTATCACGCAATACCCTGCTTCATATTCCGATGCTGTTCCTCTGACAGATATGAAAACACGACCAACATCAGGCAACTCCAACCTCGGTCGTACACATGTGTGGTACACTGAGCAGCCAGTCGTACCGTTTGGCCACGGTCTACATTACACCAGTTTCAGTGTCTCAATATCAAATCAAACAGTTGCATCTTATAGCATCGAAAGTCTCGTATTTCAAGGCTCCGACTGGATCCAAAATCTGGCAAGTGTTGTGCTCACCATACCAATAATAGTATCCAACACCGGGACTGTAGAATCGGTCTATGTCGCTATGCTGTTTCTCAACACCACTGTTGGCCCTGCTCCTCACCCGCACAAAACTCTAGCTTCGTACAAACGCGTTCACAATATTGCGACAGGTGGCACCACACAGGTGGCTCTGCCGGTAAGACTAGAAAGCCTGACTCGTGTAGGATTGGACGGTGGAAGAACACTTTACCCTGGAGAAGACCAGTTCTTTGTAGATATTGATAAGAAGGGGTCGTTCGAAATTGTCTTGACTGGTGCGGAGACTGTGGTAGAGGTTTTCCCGCAGCCATCGTAATTGTAGGAACACCGCCACAACCACCCTGGCAGCATTGCGTTGAAGTTGCAGTCAGGTCAATCTTTTGGTTTTCTAAATTATTAATCATAGAGCTCAGAGATAGGTTCAAGCTTATTAGCAAACTAAAGATTGATATTAATACCTTGGCAAAGAGTTATTAACTAGATCATAATGTCACTTGAAATTATATTAAATTGCGATTATTATTTCAATTGTAACACCTCACACTTCAAAATGACCAATGACATGATAAAACTGAGCAAATATACAAATGTCTCATTTCGATTGTTCGCGTAGCTTGTGATACCAATATCCAGCCCCTATGTAAGCGTTGCTCAGCTGGCATTAATTAGTAAGGCAATGATACCCGTAATTGTCAGGTACCAACTATATAGCAGCAACATAGCACCAACAGTTTTCTAAGACTACAGTTAAGCTTGCTCTGGCGATGTAACATCCCCTCGCTGATCAGGAAGACTCCTTTATTGATATGAAGTAGAAACATCCCTAATGCTAAACTCTATAATTTGGCGAATAGACCTTGGATTCATGTCTACCCTGGATACATCTGCGTGAGAGCAGCACGAAAATAAATGGTGAAACAGACACAAGTTTGAGGGTTGCATGCCCTCTTAGATCACTTGGCAGGATGCTTATGTGTTTGTAGAGAGTTTCGTAATCAAGATCGAACGTGGGTTTGCTGATCTTAAACATCGGGTGTGAATCTTTGAGCAGTTTCTCTCCTGTCACAGAGCCACACAAATCCAACAAGAGCATGCCATACTAGGTCGATGCATTAAATCGGCCAATCGGACTGCTTCTCGGAATCATTGATCAAGTCTTTGTGAGAGAGGATAAGAACATCGACTATCGGAGTATCACGTGGACACTCGGGACTTTCCTCGAAGTACTCAAGGGTGGCCATAATGAACACCGATGCTAAATTAAATTCACTCGCGAGATATTTGGGGAAGTATTTGGGACAGTGAAGCAAAAATGCATGAGGCTGCCAGCTAAAGCACTTAGATGCTTCGGAGAAAGCAGGCAGCAGTTGTTTCACAAGCAAGGCTGTTTATCATCGTAGCATTCGCAGGTGAATGCAACTAACGTTTTAGTTATATTAACTCTAGTTGGAGGGAGGGCCCCATTTGATGTGCATTATGATGATGGTGGGAGAGGATTTGATTATGATAGTGTGATAAAACGGTTGACGAAACGCATACCTTGCTCTACTTTACATTGGCACGCAGCATACTTTCTAATTTCTTAAATGCCAATGCTGATGTTTGGTGCGAAGCGGTCAGGGTCGGACTTCCTCCCAAATCAGCATTTACTCGTGCTTACGACGGGTTAAATGCGTCCCGTTATGTGTCTATGTCAGCGCTTCACGAGGATGCATGTTAGTGATGTCACTCGGCCACGAAAGTCACCTTGTTCCGACAGTGTCACGTCGTACAACATATGCATGCTTACTGTCGAGAGAAGTTCAATGACACCGCAAAGATACCTACGGGCAAACCTGGCTATTTGGTAATGCCTTATATGCGAAACTTCTGTATATGGGAACAATCTCGCTGGATTTAGCGTTCCCATATCTCCAGATTTGGCTGTATGTGTGTCTGGTTTCGGAGAAGATATAATGCCCATCTATTCCTAGGAACTTGGTGGGCTGCAAACGCTAGCAGGCACTTGCTAATAATCAGTTCAAAAGTAAATTTAAGGGGAGGAATATATACAAATACAGATTGTAGAGAGAGAGGTCTTAGAGAGGGTTCAGCGATATATAATATTTTTAGCCAATAGCACCAATTCACACAGGTCGAATCAAGCGCAATGAGCACGCGCATTAGCTTTCCGAGCTTCTTCTCCCGCATTCAACTAGCCGCAGGTGCTTGCCCAGCAGCAAAGCCAGTGAGCACTTTTGTCTATAGGCTATACGCCGATGCAAAATTTAACTCTATGGATATTTACAAATCCAGTGGTTCAAGCAAACTAATAGCCGTCGTCACGGAGTAAAGAACTTTTGAAACGTGATGACGAAAGTCTAGATCAGACATAGTTGTTGAGTAAATTCGTGGCAATCATTACGTCAGTCACGCCGGCGAGAGCGCGAAATTTTGTAATAGCCTCCAATACAGTTGCTCTTTTATCATTAGTTCCCTGCAGTATAGTCAATCCAAAGAGATGAACCCCGTCGTTATTTGAAGTTTTACAACTAAATAAAAAGAACCTGTCTTTGGGGTGGCTTACATGGTTTTAGTACAGCAGATTCATATCGACTGTTTACATTGTGCAAAGCTCTGATAACACAACTAGTGCTTTTCCATGGCTTCTCTAAACAGCGGAGAACTTCGGGGTCGTCTTCACAGCGTGAGTCGTGTATGGGTCGCGGTGGTTACTAGCTGTGGAGCTTGCATCTTCCCCAGAGTTCTCCGATCTTAATTCCGTCTGTTCTACATAACTCCGACTTCGCAATGAAGAACCGTACCAGGAGAATATCGAATTGATTTTAGGCTGCAAAACATGTATAATAGGCATGCAGGTAGGGATGCAGGCGGCGATGATACCCGACCCCATTTCCAGAATAACCACGATAGTCACTGGCACGATATCATCTGTGAATACATTAACTCACAAACAATAAATGACTAAAGATCATAAAGAACCCTTACGTGTGAAGTCCGAAGATTTCAGATTTGGCGTAAATACATTTCTGAGTATTGTAGAGATAGTCGCTGTTAAGCCAAGGCTCATGAGCAAGCAGATCAGAATCTTTTTTTTCTTACTGATGCTCACATTCCAGAGGATAACAATTGGGGAGATGGTCAAGCACATATCGCTGACGACATTGAAGGCTGACTGGGTATAGGCGACACCATATACACTGCTCGGATGAATGCATATGCCGTTTATCTCAGGATTCCGCACCTTTCTTAGCGGAATGCAAGAGGACAGTTCGACCGCTACCAAAGAGATTGTGACCACGGTCATGAAAATCATCATGGTCCAAAGAATCCATCGCAGTCTCTTTGTGTTCTTGATCCGAAGAATGAGAATAGAGATGGAAATTTTCGTGAGAAGTGTGCAGATAACAACAAGTGTTTGGAAAAAGACGTTGTATTTGATGATCTGGAGTATTTGCTGTTTGGGGTTCTCGAGATAAACCGCATGTCTCCCTAAGCCCTCGTGAAGTATGAACCTCATCAACACTATATTCGCAAAGAAGAGGAGCTAAGAAAATGTTAGTTATGGGAGCTGAAGAGGTATGAACATATATACCCAGGCGATAATAATTGTAGTATCGTCCCATCCCCAGCTTTTTGTGACGCGTAGACGAACGTAACTTCGGAGTACAACAAAAAAAAGAGACAAAATTAATAATATCAAGTATTCTGTAAGAACTCCGCCGCCAGGGTTGTTGTTTGGCGGTAAAGGCTCCATCGTATTTCCCAGGTAAAAAGAAGCTGGAAGGAACTCGTCTAGCAGGTAACAAGAGCTCCGCCAGTTTGAAAGGGAGAGTTCGGGGGGCGTTTAAAAGTGCGCAGACTGGCGAATAAGAGAATTAAAGTAAGAAGCATTGCCAAGAATATTACAGTATCTCACTGATCTCCCGCAGCCAGTGAGCGTCGGCATCGGTTTGAAACTGGCACACCAGAAAGACGAATCCTAGTCCCAAAGAATCGATAGATCAACAAGTTTGTAATCTTCTCCTCTGCGGGCCGTAAGGCTGAAAGAAATGCCTTGTTAATATACGATATAATCAATTTCTGTGATAATCTATTTCATGGAAACTACTTTGTGCTGTCCTAAGGTTGCTGCAATTTCAGCCTATCTTAGATACCCCTCCCAAATACATCATGGAGTGCGCCAGCTCTTTGTCGCAGTCTTGTAGATAACATGCCCGTAGCTGCTTACCCAGCAGGGGGATGTGGATGTTGGCGACCATCCGTAGCCGATGCTTGTTCTGTCAGGGCCGTTGGGACCCTTTACCCGCAGTGAATAAATCGGGGGTGCTTGGTAGGAAGAGCATATTCGCCCACCATCAGATTACAAGTGGGTGGTGTGTTACAGCACAGGCAGCGTATAAGTTTGTCGCGAGTCTGATACCGTTGACCACGCTTTAGTGTTCGACTAATCAGATTTGGGCTACATTGACTATCATACCGAGTGCAAAGGCCGGGGGAAAAAAGCAGAAGCCTTTAGCTTTCACTCAGCTAGCTGCGTAAATATACCGATTCAGTCAGACTGTGGGCAGATGTCTAAGTGAAGTATCACGTGATACCCGTTCCATGTCCTGAGGTAGCGAGGTTTGCAATAGGTATTCAGTCATCCAGACTGCTTTACTAATCTCAGCTATTTTCATCCTCGCGCAACCGCAAACGCAGTACCCAGTAGGAAGCAGCGAAATGCCTGCTGGGTGATTGCAAAGCTCATGGTTTAAGACATCAAGACAACATCAATAGGTCAAAACTACATTGCCAATCGCAGGAGTGTGCACACTACGCTTTTATATCAATTCAGACTACATGAGAATATTACCCTACTCATTAGACTTCTGCATTTTGTTCTGTTACCAATTTATAGACCATACTCAAAGGGGTCTTACGAAGCGGAAACATATGCTTAAATACCCATCCTTGTATATCTACCGATAAACTTGAAGCTTTTGCGGTGGTCGGGGTTTCAATTAGACTTTTCCAAGATGCTACATCTTCTAATCGTTCTAGGATATTGTACATCAGAAAAGAAGTCCTGCTTCCACAAGTCCTAATCACAGAATGAACATTGACGCATTGTATCATCTATATGTTAATAGGCGAGGGTAGGTAAGTAGAAGTCAGAGCATGAGCTAGCTACAGTTGCTTTCTTATCAAAGCGTACAGATCCCTATTTCTTGGAGCCGTTTTCTTCAACAAAATAATATAGTACCCGCTTTTTTACTCCGATCTTCCGGGCTTCTACTACTGATGCAGCAAGCGCAGATTTACAACAACGATCACTCTTAAAGTATTTGTATGAGGTGATTTATTGTAGCTCTATGCTTTCGGCATCAACTCCCGCTACGACTGCCTATAAATAATAAAGATCCTTCTTCTTATACTAGACTATATACAAGACCTTCGTTATTCTATTCAGGCGCCATCCTCTTGCAATAACACTAGGGCCCAAGGAATGTTAAAAGTATATTCCATCTTGACAACTCCCAGTTTTTTTAAGATGTTATTCTTAGGCCTTGTTAAAAACATCGTGAGTAGTAAAAATACTATGGTATAGATTTTCCTGCAGCTTTCATAAATTAATAAATGCTGCTATCACTATTTAAGCAATATTAGACGATAAGCTATTTGATTGGTCTTTTAGGTTTTCTAGTTATTAATCATATGCTTCAGAGACAAATAGAAATATATATTTTATTCTATACATGTGTTAAAAAGTCAGGATAGTTTATGTAGTCACTCCATTCTCGTTTTAATGTGTAACTAGACTTTGAAATGTAGTATCCTGTGGCAGTGATGCCAATAATCAAACCCATATTTAAGCGAGATGCTTTTCTGGATAAATGTACAGAAAGGGGTCTATGATATCCTATATAGAGATATAGACTTCCCAACCAAAGCTTACTTCTAGCTTTTCTCTAAATTTTCGCCTCGCTCTTGTAAAGCTCACAGCAGAATTGAAACAGCCAAAATAAGCACTGAAACACTATCAGGGAGAACAAAACAATTCGTGGCCTGGATAAATAATTGAATAATTAAGAACAACACCACAAGCTGCAATAGACGCACACGTGGGATTGAACAAGACAAAGTGAAACTTAGAATTTGAGGCAGTTATCAAGCTTGTACTATGGGGATCTCGATTAGCCAAGACCGAGGTTGACGAGAGGCTGAAGGCCTCCAAAATTCGAGTGGAGAAGAACTAGCAATATCTTAGCAATCTATAAAGGATAGAATAGGAGAATTAGAAAGCCCGATGCTGTAGTTGTATCTTTCAACCGCATGGCCCATATTGGAAATTTCAGCTCCCCTACGTCTGATCACTCCTAATTTTGCGAACCAAGTTCGATAATGAAACAACACACCTGCAACCCATGAGATTTTATCGGTGAAACTAATAAGGAAACTAGAGCATAAGGGCCACTCGTTAGTCACCTAGAAAACTTGTCCGTATGTCCCAGCTTAGATATCCCCGCAATTGCACTTTACTTCTCCATCAAGACTTAGATCTTTCTGGCTATTCCCAACTAGCTTTAAAAAAGAGTATCACTCGTTTTTACTGCAATATTGACCAATTTATAGCTTCTAATATGGCTATGGCCCCTCATGGTGTAACCCGGATGTCGCCACGATTTCGTTCTGCTCAGAAGGAATCTACACTCGTCCAGTAGATGTGCTCAATGTGTCACTCAAGCTCTCACTAGCCTATATCTGGATGTATTTATTGCTACCTTAAAGCTTGCTGGCCATGTACCGATAAATTCTAATTCTGTATACCAAACACCCTTTAAATTTGGCTTACCTATCTTATACTACTAATAGCAAAATCAAGGATAACTTAGGCCCTTCTCGATTGCTTTTTTTTGAGACCTTGGAATTCCGAATTAGGTAAAGCGTATTTCAATCGAGAAGACTAGATATCGTCAGCTTGGAATTACTAATTCGTCAACCCTTTTGGGAATTCGAAGCTGAAAGATAACTAGAGGACGAAATTAACCCTGTATCGCTATATAAATTCTGGCTCCACCGCATCTTTAACCTTTGAGCAAAATTAATGCCCTTCGAATTCCGAGAGCAGCCTAGCGCATTTTGTCAAGTTTGAATACTTCTATTTTATATAGATGAATCTAAATTTTTAAAATAAAATATATCTCAAAAATAGCTTAATAAAAAGATGATATTATAATAGCTTTTCCACTAAAGTTAAACTAGTATTTTTATATAGAAATAAAGTAAAATATTTATAATTATAATTATATAGCCTATAATTATAGAGCCTTCAGGGCATTTGTAATCATAGTAAGGTAAATGCCTATAATTATAGAGGGTATTAGGCCTTGATAGCCTGAAGCATTTAATATTATGTCATGATTATGTTATACAAGGCCCATTTATATGAGATATTAGTACATTTGCCATGCTACTAGCATTTCAAGCTATGCTAATTCAGGAATTTGAAAACTGGCAAGTTTCCAATTCTCAAAGCGTCAGAAAAGGCCATATTCGATTATCTAATTGGGAATTCCAAGGTGCGTCAAAAAAAGCAATCGAGAAGGGCCTTAGGGATATGAAGGGAGGAGACACAGGTAAAGTGCAGAAAGCTTCTGGAAAAGATAGATAGATAAAGACTCGAGTAGGCCTACTTGAGCCCCAAATTTAGACCACGTATATAATAACAACTTTTGATGAGCTTCTGTAGATTTCAACCAGCTTACAAGATTAAATTATCATAAGTAATTATCATAAGAGGGGAGTCACAATGGTATTACATTATATACAATTTGTTATATTACATGCAAAATTATCATTAAAACACAATTCAAGTCTCACTGTCCTAGTGTCTCTCCATGATCAATAATGAATACCTATGACCCTTTCTACCAACATTATTTATGCAGTAATACATATATATATATTCGATTGCCAACTGCTCTCAAAATACTCACGAGAACTCACTTATGTATCTTTATTTCAGACAACCAAATGTAACTTAAAAGAGATTACGAATACTCCAAATAACACAAAAGACCAACAGCCCTGTCTGGGAATTCGGACATGAAATCAAAACGACAAATAATTCGAAAGGAGTAAATAAGGATGGATCTCCAGTAAATTCGGCGCTGAAGAAACTCACACCTACTCGATGAACGAAGCAATACGAAACAGTGAGAACTTCCTAAGAGTAGCGGATCACGCTAAGATGAAACTAATTAAGCAAATATTGGCATGTAATGATGATGGTTGATTTTCAGAGAGTTTGAACTGCAGTACTCGTGAACTTGTAGTTACTCTAGCCACCTCGCGCAGGAGTGCACTATAAAGTCTAAATCATCGTAAAGAAAGCAGTCTCCAAATGTAACCATACTCGACAGTGAATCGCAAGCAGTCCGACGGGCATAAAGACACCTACGGAAGCTACGTCTGCAGGGGGCAAGAGGAGAGAGAAGACAGTGCTTCCACATCATTCTGAGGAGTGTCGTCCTCAATCTTCGCCGTTCCAATCGAAGTCTAGAACTGATCAAGTTAGAAACCAGGTTGACTGCGCGGTTTTCTATTTTTGGATAGTAAAGCAGAGTTATTGAAGTGGCCAGAAATTGGTTGTATTTGTTCAGCGAGTTGTTCGTGTCCAGGGCTGTACAAAATCCAACACAAAACCAACAAACAAAATCCAACAATCCAACATTCCAACCAACATAGGATTATTGCGCCCTGAGTTCTGCATCCTATCTTGATAGAGGAGCTCCATTTATTCTTAAAAATAGAACTATATCTTAAATACTATTGGCTTGCGAAATAAATGAATCAATGTGGAAACCAACTTGACAGCTTCAGGAAGATTCTTGTACTCTCGCCCATTCCTTTACTCTCACTGCCTCTTCCTACAAAGCTCTTCAAAGCTAGAAAAAGTAGTATAATAACCCATCGAACCGTCGTTTGATGTCACAAATACAACACAGAACATTTTAACTATTTTCACTTGATTGCCAAAAACTCATTCGACTCAAATACTCAGAAAGGTTACCAATTCCGCAATCTAGACAGCTTCAAAATCACCATTCAATTACTCGACAATGCATATTTCTACCCTTTCCAAGTTTGCTCTTATAGGGCTTGCCTCTCTTCTGGAATATAGCTCCGGCCTTCCACAGGGATCCGGCAGTCTCGATTTTTCTCTTCGCCAACACCATGCTATAAATCCTGCTTCCCAAGAATATGACCAAGTCGATGCTCAAATAATACCGAATAACAAAGGTTCGGCCGCATCCATTGACCCTGCCAACGGTGCAACCATGGGAGCTCTAGATATCAGGACGATACCTGATTCTGAGGGTTTAGCTGAACTTGCTATTTGGAATCCTTTGGGTCCTCGAGCAGTAAAACCTGCCAAAAAGGCTTCTAGCACTTCACCAAACTCTCGTCTGCCATCAACAGGAAATACAGCAAGTGATTCATCTCTTCCTTGTTGCGAAAACTCCCCTAGCGTTGCAAACAGCCCTCGGCGTAGCTCTCTAGCAGCTCGAGCAGTAAAACCTTCCAAAAAGTCTTCTAGCACTTCGCCAAACTCTCGTCTGTCATCAGCAGGAAATACAGCAAGTGGTTCATCTCTTCCTTGTTGTGAAGACTCCCCTACTACTCCGAGCAGTCCTCAATTGGAGAAACGAGTAGTATGCGCCAATTGCCGCGATACTGGTGAGGTAAAGGAGAAATGTGGTGAATGTGAAAATGGGTATAAGCAGGAACCTTGTGACGACTGCAAGGGTGATTATGATCAGACAGCCATCGGCAAAGGAAAATGCAAAATGTGCAAAAACGGTGTACAAAGCGGCCCAAGATGTACTAATGGATGCGATAGTCATGGGAAGGTTAAGGTGACATGCCGAGCGTGTTCATTCGGAAATACAGGAGGTTCATGAGGATTTTGTCATGGTGCCAAGAATCAGGTTTGGAGTTTGGAGTTGGGAGTTGAGGGTCTCAGGGTATGGGTTTTTGGGAATTGTGGAATTTGGAGTTCTGATTTCACTTACCGTTAGAAAGATCTCACTTGTTGTTAACAGGGACAATAAAATCACACTGTCTTTCTTTAATCGCAGTAACAATTTATTTTGTCGTTGGCCAGGTTATAGCCGGAATTCCCACTGAGACTATAGCTTACTCTACAGATAATTATGGGGTATAACCATAACAATACCGATCTCGATCTGGACTTGGTCAAAATTCAATATATTGAGTGCTACCCCTACCTTTTTTACACCTTTGACTAATCACCGCACTCTAGTATGAAACAAGAAGGAAGCCGAACCTCTCAGTGTCTGCACTTCTGTCGCTGCCTTGTCAAACTAACTGTTGGAGAACGCTTGGGATAAAAATAGAATTCCGGAACGGATGCGGCCGGCTCCACAGTAGTACTGGCGGCAAGAAGTACCTAGTAGGCCAAGGCTAAGTAATGACCTTGGGGTTGGATGCTCAGCCTCAGCAACGCCAAAACAAGTACAGTACAGCCAGAGTCAAGATCGAACATCTCTAATTCTTTTATTTGGCAAAGGGAATCCTCCTCAACTGATTTATCACGATGGATTCCATTCCACAAGAGATCATCGATCATATTAGTGCTACTTGTTTCAGAGATCAAGTTCGTATGAAAAGACTCGTACATTTTAAAGATCTTCCATTCAAGCGGCCACTCTTAGCTACTATCTCACGGTCGTGGCAGTGGGCAATCGAGAAACAGAGCTTTAGCGTTCTCTACTTAAAAAGTACCGAGCTGGATGCCTTTCAACAGATTGTCACAGGCCATCGCCGGCGCTTTCTTCAATCGCTTCGATATACAATAATACTACCAGAATATTCCCTAGAAGCCTGTACTCAATTCGAGCGCGAGGCCGATCGACAGATTAACAATGTGGCTTTCACTACTGCTATATACAAGCTTTTCCAGATCTTACATTCCTGGGGCAGTAAAAGCGATTCAGGCAGCCCATATTCGATCCGTATTCAGATCCAAGATATATATTCCCCAACAGATTATCGCCACCGTGTTCTAAAAAGCGGTGCCTCCATTGAATATGTAGGGGCGGCCGAAGCAGGTGATGGAGAGACAGCCCATCCTCGTGATTTACAAGGATACCGATATAAATACTCTTCCCTCCATCTCTACCAGGCTAAGAATCTGCCTGTTGTACCTGCTATTCGCCACTTTATAACAAATCCAAGGGGATGTCCACGTATGATGGACCCAGAGAGTGCTATACAAATTGCAGCAAAGTCGACTAAGTTACGCTGGTTCTGGTTAAACCTTCACGACTGGATAATACGATATCCAGCACTTCGCCGGTCAAATCGTGACGCCTTCGTTCAGGCACTCGAGAGCTTGCAGCTCCCTACCTCGATCCAACAAATAATTGTATCTATGCTACCAACACCGCTTCAGAACCAGTCCTGGCACCCTACGCACCTAGCGCATACTATTTTAGGATATGACCTATTGAGTAGCGCACTGCGGAAAACAACAGTAGATTTGCCACATTTGATCGTTCTTAGAATTGATGGTATAATAGATCCGTCCTTGTTCTGGCCTAGTATCCCGGAGACAGTTATACAGCCATTCTGGCAACATTTACAGTGTCTGGATATCACCTTTGACCTCACGACTCCTTCAGGAGAGTGGTACTTTAAGGGTGATGGCAGCGCAAATACTTACCCCCCTCCTCTGGCTTCCTCGCCTGCCTCGGAAACACAAATGCCTCCAGGTTATGGCTTCAGCGTGGAGGAGGACTTCGTCGCAGCTCTACGGTTCAATAGCATCGAAGATAATAGCCAGTCGGGTAGGTACGATAACATTTTCCGTACAGTAGTCAATGAACAACTCTTGATCCCTCTTATCGAAGCGTTTGCCAAGGCATGTATTCAAGTGCCAACGTTAGAGACGGCATTCTTGATGACGAGTCTGCGCCAGCCTGTAGAGTTTAGGGGTAAATTGCACGACTACCCGACGCGCTGGGGCATCTATTACTCTGCCCCAGGCCAATATCATGATCACCGTAGTATACCAAATCTCTCCTACCCAGCAAGTAGCGCATGGCAACGGACCCTGACCTATGAGGTACGTGAATGGCGCCTTAGCGAGGATCTGTGTAGCCTACTCCGATGTATCGGGCAAGGTGCACATAAAAAGGAGCCAATCGAGAGGTATATAGATCGATGGGCTAGTACTGAGAGACAAGAGGTGATGGAAGAGCTAGCACAGGAGTACGGGGAGTGATGCAGCGTATTGTGTAAAGGTGGTAGGCTGTTGGCACGCTATTGAGGCTTATGCCAAGGCGTGTAAAGGAGATGTATAAGGGGAGATCAGATTTCAAGGTATCTACATGTAACAGGAACTGAAACTTACAGCTATAACTGCTTATGAACTGCTTAAGATACTAAAATTAGTAATCTAAAAGAAAAGATGTGTTTATAAATATGCCAACTAGCCAAATAACCGTAGTCTTATTTTGAAACCTTCCCTCCGTTCAGTCGGTTGACTCAAGTGAAATATCCAGCAGTCGAGGATTAAGATTTTTTTTTCAAATTGGGGAAGTTAGTAGCCATAACAAGGAAATTTAGAGTTGAAGGGATTCATCTCGGTTATTGAGATGAAGATAATTGTCTTGGTATACTTTGTTCAGAGATACAACAGTTTCTAACATAAAACCGGTTCTGTGTTATCGTGCCCAAGCCAGTGCTGTTAGCCGATGAGATATAGGCCTTAATTAGTGCAAATAAGCCTGTGATTCTGCAGCCAGACTTGAACCAAAGGTATTATTTTTAGAGGGAGATATTGATCTTTGATGAGGCTGGAAACTTCTCAAATCTCAGATGTCATATATGGAACCGACCCCCCATGAGGAGGTAGAAATTTAAGCTATATGGCCAATATTAAAGTATACTTTTCAAATCTAGATGCCTATAGCGGTCTAGCCTGGGAAAGAGTCGAGCCAAGCCTCCGATCCTACACTGGGAGCAGCGCTTTGGGATCTTAGTAAATTGCTTATCAAGGACAAAGTCGGGCCAGATGCAGATGCGCTGGTTGGTTGTCATAGCTCGGATTGAGAAGGTTCTCGCTCAAGTCGTTAGCATGATTAAAATAACCGACAGCCTTCTCACGTGTTTACTCTATATATAGTTGTATCCTGCACGCATTATGGCTTATACCCCTCTTCACTTCTGCATCGTTATCATACGCTCTACGCTTTTACTTTCAACATTGTAATATCCAGTTCAAGATCTTTTCGGATGATTGTCTGGGTTTATTAGCCTCCTTGGAATGAATGCTTCAACAGTGACTCGAACTTGACGCTGATACAGCACGTGGTCAGGCTCTCTGTTTTTCGTACTACTTGCCACTGTATTCAACCTCCCACCCGCGGTTTCCAGGTTCTTCTTGCTTGCACTTCCCGTTATTGGAGCCTCACCACTATTTTCATCTGGTGATACACTTGAACACATATTCTCAGGCTCATCAACTTACAAGGCTGTCCGCGGGGCCTACCAAAACATCGAGTAGTTGAGGCTGGAACCATGAGGCTGCTGAAAGCCTCGACATTAGAGTTCGAGGAGTTCTTAGGCAACTCAATACCTTCTTACGCGATTCTTTCACATACGTGGAGTGAAGAAGAAGTCACCCTTAAGGATTTCGAATTAGGTCGTGAAAAATCGAAGATTGGATATCAAAAGATCTTGAAAACGTGCGAAAAAACATTAGCCGATGATCTCGAATATGCATGGATCGACACATGTTGTATCGATAAGAGTAGCAGTGCTGAGCTCTCGGAAGCTATCAATTCAATGTATAATTGGTATTCTCAGTCTAAAATCTGTTACGTACATCTCGAAGACGCTGAGAGCTTTAACCTCCAAGATGAAAAAGATGCAGAAGAATTTGGGAAGTGCCGATGGTTCTCGAGGGGCTGGACATTGCAAGAATTAATCGCACCTTCCAAGGTAGTGTTCTATTCAAGAGATTGGATCGAGTTTGGAAGGCGACAGGACATTTCAGACTACCTTTCACGAATTACTGGTATTGATCCAGAGTATCTCAAAAATCCAACATCGGAGCAACTCTTTGCATTCAGCATAGCGAAACGAATGTCATGGGCCTCGAAGAGAAAAACAACCCGAGTAGAAGACATGAGCTATTGTTTACTAGGATTATTTGACGTCCACATACCACTCCTGTACGGGGAAGGAGGGGAAGCTTTTATAAGGCTTCAAGAGGAAATCATAAAACAATACTATGATCACTCAATTTTCGCATGGGGTGAGATCTCATCTATCTTACTTACTGCTCCTTATTATATTCCCTTCCCGACACGTATCTATGATTCTCTGTTGGCACGCTCACCAGCTATGTTTCGTGATTCAGCCAACATTGTTTCATTTGAACCACGAGATGCCATTCCATACACGTTTACAAATCGAGGATTAAGTATCCAGCTCAGGCTAAAAAGGCAAATGCTTCATAATACAGCTCTCCTCAACTGTTATTGTCTGAATGATTTGGATCACGAATTAGCAATTCCAACTGCAGGAGATGGGGAGCAACAAAGTCGGATCAGTAGCATGCTATACCGTTTCAACCGTAAAGAAATCGAAGACATGCGTTCGCGAAATGGATTTCAGCCTAGTATTCTACGCTTTTCAAGCTCACTTTCTTCGGTGTATGGAAATGAAAGTGATCCTAGGAGAGGTTTCATTTTTGTTCCTAGAAGCAGCAATTACCGGATCTCTGAAGCAAAACCTGATGGAATATGGAATGCGGATCGTCATTTAATTATGCTTGACTATCAGATGAAGTCGTACGTTCAGCTACAATTGGAGTTCCGACTCCCTGCAGGCGATAGTTTCAAATGGAGACGAGATATAGCGGTATATATCCAAGCGGACTATTGGGCGGAGCCTCGATTTTTTTATCTAATAGGTGAGATTCCTGCGGATCAGGAAGTTCAGAAAACTATTCAAAATCTACCAATTTACCAGTGGGGGCCGCCCAAGTCTATCAAAATATTTGAAAGAGGTCGGGTATTTAACATATCGATTGAATTGGTAAGGGAGGATGTATTGGGGCAAGATATGGATGTTTTATACATTCACCTATCAGAAGTTTCTGATAGGGGCGAAAAAAAAACACTAAGACTTAAGTCTCTGAGCACATATATGAAAAAAAGCTTCAAACTAGGACGGAGCACATAAATAGACAATAAGTGTTTGTGATCAATTTGTACTTCAAATTCATCAATCAATATGATTACCATTCCGCATCTTAAGCTTTCTCTCATATCAAGAAGAAATTCAATACTCCTATTGTCTAAATTAAAAGGGATAACCAAGAGATGTTTAGTCAGTAGTGCGAATATAAAGATACAG
>Ga0247807_10000613_pt1 | contig 22305 bp, 8 predicted proteins | sample UWRJL074202C1_FD_179931 | JGI IMG/M metagenome (GOLD analysis project Ga0247807, IMG submission 179931) | Plant litter microbial communities from Arlington Agricultural Research Station in Wisconsin, United States - UWRJ-L074-202C-1 | ecosystem: Environmental > Terrestrial > Plant litter >...
GGTCTCCCATACCTCCATGGTGTCGCTCGAGAGGTCGAGGTCGGTCGCGGTGATCTTGTAGGTCTTCACGAAGGCGCTGTCATTGACGATGACCGTCGAGAAGTCGGACTTGTCTGGGGCCGCGAGCGTCGTGTACGAGTAGCCGCCGTTCTGGGCGCCGCTCGGCGGGTTGCCGCCACCGACGTCAGTTTTCGAGGCCTGCGGGATGCCGCGCCAAATGCCCGCGGTGTTGGTCGAGTTCTCCCAGCCAAGCTTGGCGAACTGCGAGTACTGCTCGATGGCCGCCAGCCCTCCGTCGTAGTACAGCCATCCGGACCAGGGCTCGCGAGCGCTCACTAGTTCCTTCGAGGAGTACTGAAGTCCGTCATAGAACGAGCCGATCGCGGGCTGGAAGATGTTGAGCGTGCGGTGCGACTTCTCGAAGCCCGAGGTGATCCAGTTGCTCATCTCGAGGGGGCCGTTCCCGCCTCCGAATTCGGTGCCCACTCCACCTTGCCCATTGTTGTTGGTGTTGTTGGGGCGGTCGGCGGAGTTGGAGAAGGTCGCCTGACCCTCGGAGTTCCAGATCTCCTTGTCGAACTGCACGGCGAGCTTCTTGAGGTTGCCCGCGGAATCGTCAGACGTCGAGTAGTGGAAGCCCACAACATCCACCGCATCGCGGAGGGTCGAGTCGGAGGTCGACGTCATGAGGTTGCCGAAGGAGACGGGCGGGGTGCCCACGGTGTCCGCGGCGACGGTCCTGATGCTCTGGTAGAGCTCCTTTTCGTCGGCGGAGGCGAAGCCGTTGTTGGGGTCGCCCGAGGTTGCTCCCTCGTAGCCGAGGGTGTCGTTGCGCAGCCAGTTCGTGAACTTCTTGTAGAGCGCGACATCCGGGTTGCCGGTCTCGTTGGTGTCGGGGTTGATCGAGTCGACCATCACCCCGTACTCGCGGTAGGCGGCGAGCACGGTGTTTTTGAACCAGATGTACTGGCTCTCATCGGTCGTGACCCAGCCCGGGCGGTTCCAGCGCAGGAGGCTCAGGTGCACATCTCCGTGAGCGACGAGTTCGGCATCCGCCGCGAGCTGGAAGCCCGGCTCGCGCTGCACGTTCGGGTACTCGTCGCGGGTACGCATGGATGCCGGGTTGGGTCCCGTCGACGTGTTGCGGTCGTTGCCCATCTCGATCTTGATGGTGTTCATGATCGGGTAGTCGCCGCCGTACAGGGTCTCGAGCAGCTCCCAATACTTCTCGGGCTGCTGCGCCTTGTAGTCGAGGAGCAACGCGCTCGTCGAGTTGGCGCTGAGGATGCCGAATCCCTTGTAGGTGAGGCCGTTGACGTTGAGCGCTGCTGCGTCGACGTCTGAACCCTTGACCGTGATGAGCACGGGGTCGGCCGGCGCGGCCGAGGCGCTCTGGGCAAATCCGGTAACGAGCAGGGTGCTCGCGGCCAGGATAGCGAGGGCACGCACGAGCGGTCCTCGCTGTTGTCGGGAGCTAGCTGCTGAAGCTTGCTGGGAGTGTTGGGCGGGAACAATCATCTGGTGCATGCTCATCCTTGAGTCACTGGTCGATCCGAGTCGCCCGCCCGACTGTGATCGATAATGATCGATTCACTGCGAATGCGTCGTTGCGCGCTTGAATGGACAATAACGAACAAAGAGCGACTGCGCAATGGTGTGCGCCAGCATCCATTCCGAGTTGGGGATGCTTTTGGGCCGCGAGTTGACTGAGAATGCGGTTATTCGCCGTCCAGAACCGCACTTTTGGTCAGTTCGCGAGAGGGACGCCTGGGGCCGGGCCGAACAGGCAGTGCGGATTCAGCGGGGCGAGAGAGAACCGGGCGCCGCGCCCAGCAGAGCCTCGCCCGCACGGGCGAGCTGGGCCGCAAAAACTCGGCCGTCCGCGCCGCGCACGAGAGAGTGAGCGGCGAGCCCGTCAATCATGCCCAGGAGTTGCCAAGCCACGAGGTCGGGCTCCTCGGTGCGGAAGACGCCGTCTCCGAGTCCGCGAGTGATGACATCGAGGATGACACCGTGCCAGGCATCCATCTGCTCTTCGATGGTCGCCGCGAGCTCGTCGTTACGACGCCCCAACACCCACGCCTCCACCCACACGAGGGTCACGTCGTGACGAGCGTCCTCAAGGAGCGTTGAGAGAAGGAAAGCCGCTTGTGCTTCCGATGACGACACCGCAGCGAGGAGGCCAGTGACCTCCTCGACCTCCGAGGCAACGATGTGCCGGAAGGCGCTCGCGACCAGGGAATCCATGCTCGGGTGATAGTGAGCGACGAGACTCGTCGCGACATCCGCGCGCCGGGCGACTGCCCTCAGCGTCACGGCATTCAGGCCGGACTCGAGAGCGAGGTCGACCGCCGCGAGAAAGATCTGTTCCGCGCGCTTCTCGGGACTTTGGCGAGTACGCACTCTCTGGCTTGACATAGTCTGCCCAGCCTAGATAACTTCGCTATTGATCGCTAGATCAATACGGAAGCGTGAAGGGTTCACATGTCCTGGAAAATGCCGCACGAAGGCGGCGAACACGAGCGCACGTGGATGGCGTTCCCCGTCGAGGGTGAAACGCTCGGCGACAGCCCCGAGTTCCGTCAGACCGGATATGACTCGTGGACCGACGTTGCCCATGCCGTGCTCGAATTCGAGCCCCTGAGCATGGTCGTCGACCCCAGCGAGATGTCCCGCGCCAAGCGGATGCTGAGTTCCGAGATCGAAATCGTCGAGGCACCGGTTGACGAGTTCTGGATGCGCGACTTCGGACCCACATTTGTGGTCGACGACGAGCGACCCGGCGTGCTCGGCGCGGTCGACTGGATCTTCAATGGGTGGGGCGCTCACGACTGGGCAGAGTGGACCCACGCCGCAGAGACCACGCGTATCATCGCTGACCGCGTCGGCGCCGAGCTGGTCAGTTCCGTGCTCGTCAACGAGGGTGGAGGCATCCACGTCGATGGACAGGGAACCGTGCTCGCCACGCAGACCGTTCAGCTCGATCCGCGACGTAACCCCTACGCCGACCGTGCCCGCGTCGAGGCGGAGTTCGCGCGCACGCTCGGAACGACCAACACGATCTGGTTGCCCCGCGGGCTCACGCGAGACTACGAGGAGTTCGGCACAAGCGGTCACGTCGATATCGTCGCGACATTCCCCTCCGCCGGCCACATTCTGGTGCACTCCCAAGATTCGGCCGAACACCCCGACTACGCCGTCACTCGAGAACTGCGCGGCATCCTCGAGGCCACGACCGATGCGGCGGGAAACGCCTGGAAGATCACCGACATCCCCGCACCGGCAACACTCAGGGATGACGAGGGTTTCGTCGACTGGAGCTACGTCAACCACCTCGTCGTCAACGGCGGAGTCATCGCGTGCGGCTTCGGGGAGGCGGATGCCGACACTCGCGCGCGCGAGATTCTCGAGGACGTCTACCCCGGGCGCCGGGTCGTGACGATCGACGCACGCCCGATCTTCGCCCGCGGTGGCGGCATCCACTGCATCACCCAGCAGCAGCCGAGGGTTTCCCGATGACCGACTCCCCCGCTGCAGGCCGTATGCACGACGTTTCGCCAGAAACGGTCGCGACCGTCGATGGCATCCTGAGCTACGCGCGATCGCGCCTCACCTATGAGAACATCCCGCTCGACAAGCCGCTTCGGCCGAGCGATCTCGCTCGCCTCGCTGGCGGGTCGATCACCGCCCGCGGCATCGGCAGCACCAAGGCGGCGGCGCTGTTCGAGAATGTTCTGGCGCCGGCGTGCTTGTCCACCGACCACCCGGCATATCTCTCCTTCATCCCGTCCGCGCCTAGCAAGGCCTCGGTCGCATTCGACGTGGTCGTCTCGGCATCCTCGGTTTACGGCGGATCGTGGATGGAGGGCTCAGGCGCGGTCTTCGCCGAAAACGAAGTGCTGCATTGGCTGGCCTCGGAGTTCGGGCTGCCCGCGGGAGCTGGCGGCGTCTTCATGCAGGGCGGCACGATCGGCAACCTCTCGGCGCTTGTCACGGCACGGGATGCGGCGCGCCGCAGTAACGCCGAGGCGGGACGACCGAATCCCGCCCGGTGGGCCGTCGTCTGCAGCGCCGAGGCGCACTCCTCCATCGCGTCGGCCGCCGCCGTCATGGACATCGAGCCGATCCTTGTCGCGCCGGACTCGGCCGGACGCCTGCACGGCGACGCCGTCGAGCGCGCACTCGAGGAGCACGGCGATTCGGTCTTCGCCGTGGTCGCGACGGGCGGCACGACCAACTTCGGCACGGTGGATGACATCGCCTCGATCGCAGAGGTCACGCAGCGCCAGGGAGTCTGGCTGCACATCGACGGCGCGTATGGGCTTGCGGCGATGCTCGTCGAGAGCATGCGCCCGACGTTCGCGGGAGTCGAGCATGCCGATTCGCTCATCGTCGATCCGCACAAGTGGCTGTTCGCGCCGTTCGACGCGTGCGCGCTCATCTACCGCGACCCCTCGCGCGCCCGGCTGGCGCACACCCAGCACGCCGAATACCTCGACACTCTCACCGAGGCCCCCGACTGGAACCCGTCGGATCTCGGGATCCAACTCACTCGCCGTGCGCGTGGACTTCCCCTGTGGTTCTCTCTCGCGACCCACGGTACCGACCAGTACCGAACTGCAATCCAGCACGGCATCACCCTCGCGCGCGAGATCGCTACGGAGATCGAGAACCGTCCTGGCTTGTCCCTCGTGCGCGACCCGCAGCTCTCGGTGGTCGTCTTCCGCCGCGAAGGCTGGACTGCCGCGCAGTATCAGGCGTGGTCAGATCGACTGCTCGACGATCAGATCGCCTTTGTCGTGCCGAGCTCACATCGGGGCGAGCCCGTGTTGCGATTCGCGATCATCAGCCCTCTCACAACATTAGAGATGCTCACCGAAATCCTCGACACGCTCGCCAACTAGGAGGAGAGTAAAGGTTGTGCGGCGGATCTGGGGTCCGCCGCACAACCGTCTAGGGGTGGGTTTGCCGACGCTGTCGGGTGAACCACACGGCCGCGGCTCCCAGCAGGAGCAACAGCACAGCCACATTCACGGCACCTTGGCTCGTGAGACCCGTCATCGCCAACGGGAGGGCCTTCACGTCGACACTCGCGGTCGCCTTGTCCGAGACGATGACGACTCCGCTAACACCCACGGCAGACGCCGTAGCCACGTTCACGACTCGACCCGCGGCCGCATCCGCTGCCGAGATCTTGTGGAGGGGAGCCTCACACGTGATCGTGGCTCCCGGGGGAAGCACGGTCGACGCGCAGGTCACCGCACCCGCGGTCGGGTCCTCGATCGCCACGCCCGTGAGAGTGGTGACACCTGTGTTGGTGACCGTAAACGTCCACGCGATCTGGTCGCCCGGGTTCGCCACGCCGTTCGCATCCAGGTCAACGGCGGTCCCCGTCTTGGTGAGCACGAGGCCGTTCTCACCGCCGAAGGCAACCGTCACGCTTGAGTCGTTCGAGACCGTTGCCGATTCCTCAAGCGGAGAGCTCGCCTGGGCGTGTGCCGTGTTAGTGATCTGACCAGCGTCGATATCGCCCTGCGTTACGGCATAGTCCGCAGCGCACTCCGCGATCTGTCCGGGTAGCAGGGTCACGAGCGAGCACTCTATCGAGCCAAGCGCTCCGGTTCCCGTGAACTCACCCTCCACGATCTCCACGCCGCTGAGGGTCGTGTTGCCCGTGTTGACGACACGGAAGCGGTATCCGATGACGTCACCCACCGCCGAGTATCCCGCGACATCGGCGGTCTTCTCCACGGTCAGCGCGGGAGCCAGAGTGAAGGGCAGTCGTGCCGTGGATCCGTTCGACGACACATCCTCAGCGGGAGCTTGCACGTCGCCGCTGGGAGCTACGCCTGTCGCGACGGCAGTGTTCTCGATCGTGCCGGCATCGACATCCGCTTGCGTAATCGTGTAGCTCGCCGAGCACACGGCTTGAGCTTCTGGCGCCACGTCCACGGTGTCACACACGATGTCTGACATCTCACCGGAGCCCGTAAAGGTCGTCTCCTCAATAGCGACGCTGGTGACCGTCACGTTGCCGATGTTGGTAACGACGAACGAGTAGCTGATCTGCTCGCCGACCTCGAGGGCGCCCAACGCTACCGACTTGACGAGAGCCAGCGCGCCATGCGGATTGATGTCGAACTCGACGGTCGACGGATCCGACTCAACCGGGGTGCCACCGGACGTGCCGTGGACAGTAGCCGTGTTGTCCAGGCGACCGGCATCGACGTCGGCTTGCGTGAGTACGTAGGTACCCACGCACGTCATTTCGCCACCAGGCGCGAGCGAGGTTGCGGGGCACTCGATGACGACGGGAGCACCGGTTCCCGTGAACGAAGTCTCGTCGATGCCGATGTCTGACACGGTGACGTTGCCCGTGTTGGTGACGGCGAACAGGTAGGTCAGCGTGCCGCCCGCGGTGGTGGCGATCTTGCTATCCACCGACTTCTCGAGGATCAGTGCCGCCGCAGCCGGAACCGTAACAACGGCGGTGGATGCTTCAGACACCGGGTTGACGATATCGCCCGGGGCGTCCGCAGTTGCAGTTGCCGTGTTGGTCACGGATCCGCGGTCTGCGTCGGCGAGAACCAGATCGTACGTTGCGGTACAGGTCACCGAAGCGCCGGGAGCGAGCGAGTCGCCCTCGGACGGGCACGCGATGTCGCTGAGATTGGCGGAGTCGCCATCGAAGGCAGTCTCGGTGATCTCAACATCCGTCAGCGTCACATTGCCCGAGTTGGTCACGAGGAAGCTGTAGGTGACCTCGTCACCCGCAGCGACCGCCGTGGTCGGCGCGACGGACTTCACCAGGGTCAGCGCGGGCACCTGGGTGGCCGTGACGACTGCGGTCGACGGACCCGACGTCGGTGCGGTGAGACCTACGGGAGGAGTGGCCGTCGCGGTCGCGGTGTTGCTCACCGAGCCGCGGTCGAGGTCACCCTGCTGGATCTCGTAGTCCACGGTGCAGTCCACAGATTCGCCGGGCGCGAGCGGTGTCGTTGGGCACGCGACGTCATCCAGCGATCCCGAACCGGTGAAGGCCGTCTCGGTGATGGCAACCCCGGTGAGCGTGACATTTCCCGTATTCGCTACGCGGAGCTGGTACGCGATGACATCACCGACAGCCGAGTATGCGGCGACGTCCGCGGTCTTCGTGACCGTGAGCGCAGTATCCCGATTCAGCGGAAGCTCAACCGTCGAAGCGTCCGACGACACCGGTCCGCTCGGGGCGAGGCCCGTCGCGATCGCGGTGTTGTCGATCGTGCCGGCATCAACATCTGCCTGGGTAATCGTGTACGTCGCCGCACACTCTGTCTGCGCGTCGGCAGCGAGGCTCGTCGACTCACAGAGGATGTCTAGAGCCGACCCGGTTCCCGAGAACAGAGTCTCGTCAATGACGATGTCGGAGACGGTGACGTTTCCGGTGTTGGTCACCGCGAAGGAATAGGTGATCTCATCGCCGAGTCCAAAGTCGCCCGACGATACCGACTTCACGAGCGTCAGCTCGGAATCGGGATCGATCGTCGCCCGCGCGCTCGACGGGGGCGACGCGACCTGGCTCTCGTCTGGGGCGTCGGCCGTCGCAATCGCGGTGTTGTCGATCCCCCCGGCATCCACATCGGCCTGTGTCAGTTCGTAGGTTCCCGTGCACGTCACTTCACCGGCGGGCGCAAGCGGCGTCGTCGGGCAGTCGATCGCTACGGCCTCGCCCGTGCCTGTGAACGCGGTCTCGGAGATACCGACGTTGGCGACGGTCACGTTGCCCGTGTTGGTCACGACGAAAAGGTAGCTGACGGTGTCCCCCACCTCGTCTGCCGCTGACCCCGAAACCGACTTCGTCAGCGTGAGAGCGGGTGCGGCGCTCACAGTCACCACGGCAGTGGATGCTGTCGACACCGGGTCTTCCAGGTCACCGGGCGCGTCCGCGGTTGCCGTTGCCGAGTTGCTGACAGAGCCGCGGTCGACATCCGCCTGGGCGAGCTCATACGTCGCCGTGCAGGTGACGGATGCTGCGGGAGCCAGCGAGTCTCCCTCGGCCGGGCACACGATGGCGCTGAGGTTCGCCGAGTCGCCGTCGAAGGCCGTCTCGGTGATCTCTACGTCCGTGACCGTGACGTTGCCCGAGTTGGTCACGAGGAAGCTATACGTGACCTCGTCACCGGCAGCGACAGCGGTGGTCGGAGCCACCGACTTGGTGAGGGTCAGCGCCGGTTCCTGCTCGGCGGTGACGACGACGGTCGAGGGGCTCGACGTCGGCGCGGTAAGGCCTGCGGGAGGAGTGGCCGTTGCGGTCGCGGTGTTGCTCACCGAGCCCCGATCAAGGTCCCCCTGCTGGACCTTGTAGTCCACGGTGCAATCCATGAACTCGCCAGGCGCGAGCGGGGTCGTCGCGCACGTGGCGTCGTCCAACGATCCAGATCCAGTGAAGGCCGTCTCGGTGATGGCAACCGAGGTGAGCGTGACGTCTCCGGTGTTGGTCACTCGGAACTGGTAGCCGATTGCATCGTCGACTGCGGAGTACGTGTCGACATCTGCGGTCTTCGTGACCGTAAGCGCGGGAGCCTGAGCGAGCGGAAGCTCTGCCGTCGAGGCTTCCGATGACACTGCTTCGTCACTCGGGGACTGTCCCTTCGCGATTGCGGTGTTATCGACGGTGCCCGCGTCAACGTCCGTCTGGGTGATCGTGTAGGTGGCTGAGCAGTCGGTCTGAGCGTCGGGAGCGAGGCTCGTGGACTCACAGAGGATGTCTGACACCGATCCGGTGCCCGTGAACATGGCCTCGTCGATAGCAATGTCGGAGACCGTGACGTTTCCTGTGTTCGTGACGAGGAAGGAGTAGGCGATTTCATCGCCAACACCGAAGTCGCCCGAGGATACCGACTTCACGAGGGTCAGTTCGGAATCGGGGTCAATCGTTACTGAAGCGGTCGACGGCGCGGATTCGACGATGTCCTCAGAGACGACCGCCGTAGCGATTGCCGTGTTCTCGATCTCGCCGGCATCCACGTCAGCCTGGGTGAGTTCGTACGTTCCCGTGCAGCTGAGTTCACCAGCGGGCGCGAGGGGCGTCGTCGGACACGTGATGTCCACGGCCTCGCCCGTACCGGTGAAGTCGGTCTCGGAGATACCCACGTTCGCGACGGTCACGTTGCCGGTGTTGGTCACCACGAAGAGGTAGCTGAGCGTGTCACCCGCCTCGTCCGCTGCCGAGCCCGAAACCGACTTCGTGAGGGTCAGAGCCGCGGCGGCGGGGACAGTCACTACTGCGGTGGATGGCTCAGACACCGGGTCTTCTAGGTCTCCGGCCGCGCTGGCGGTCGCGGTTGCCGAGTTGGTGACCGATCCGCGGTCAACGTCGGCCTGGGTGAGGGCGTAGGTCGCTTCACACGTAACCGAAGCCCCAGCCGCAAGCGAGTCGCCTGCTGCCGGACACACGATGTCGCTGAGGTTCTCGGAATCGCCATCGAACGCGGTCTCGGTGATGCCGACATCCGTCACCGTGACGTTGCCCGAGTTGGTCACGAGGAAGCTGTACGTGACCTCGTCATCGACGGCAACGGCGGTGGTGGGCGTCGCAGACTTCACGAGCGTGAGCGCAGGCTGCTGAGCGGCAGTGATCACCACGGTCGACGGTGTCGACACGGGAGCAGACAGACCTGCGACGGGCGTTCCCGTCGCGCGGGCGGTGTTGCTGATCGTGCCGCGATCGAGGTCGGCGAGCGTCACCGCGTAGGTCGCCGAGCAGTCGAGGGATGCCCCCGGCGCAAGCGCCGAGGTGGGGCACGTCACGTCAGACAGCGCGCCAGAGCCAGTGAAGGCGCCCTCGACGATCGAGATGCCGCTGAATGTCACGTTTCCGGTATTGGTTGCGCGGAACGTGTAGGTCACCGTGCCGTCCGCCGTGGAGTAGGTCGCGGCATCCGCGGTCTTCACGAGCGAGATGCCGGGGAGTCGCACGGTCGCGTCGGTGTCCTCAGCGGTATCCGTGAGTTGCGCGTCAGGGTTCAGTGGATCGACAGCCGACACGCTTGCCGTGTTCACGATCTGAGTGAGAGTCTCCGCCGACTGGAGCACGCGCACCGTCACGGTGACAGACGTGGATGATCCCGGGGCACCCGTGGCGCCATCGGTGCCGTCGCCCGCTACGCCCGCGGCGTCGAGCGACGCGAGCGTCCAGGTGACGGTGCCACCCGGCAGCGCGCCGGTCGCATCCGCAGCACCCTGCGCAGTGACCACACCGCCGTTGCTTGCCGAGACGAACGCGACGTTGGCGGGCAGTTGATCTGTGACCGTCACAGCTCCGAGAGACTCGCCGACGAGCTGGTTCGAGACAGTAAGCGTGTAGGTGAGCTCGGCGCCGATGCCCACCTGGGTGACGCCATCATCCTTTGTGAGGGAGATGAGCGAATCGCCGGCGACGACAGCAAAGCACGCGCTCGTGTCGTTGTTGGCGAGCTGCGGGTCAAACATGAGCCCTGACACCTTGGCGGGGAAGCACGTGTCGTCGCCGACTAGTGACACATCGGGTACGACGGCCGGCAGGTCGAGAGCATCCGGCACTCCGAGCGCGAGCGAGCGAGACGTTCCCGTGGCGGTCACGGCATCGCAAGTGAGGGTTATGGGGCCAAGCACCGAGCCATCGGGCTTGGTGTCCGAGGAGGTGCAGACCCAACCGGAAGGAGTGAGGCTCGTGATGCGGATGCCGGTGGGCACGTCGATCTTGACCGTCGCGGGGGCTGAGGGCGAGCCGCCGAGGTTAGTGACAGTAAACGGCACGGTACCCGGACGTCCACCCTGAAGGGGCAAGCGCTCTGGAACGGTTACGGAGAGATCCGCTTCCTGGGTAGTGACACACACTGGTCGCGGCTCGCTCGGCAGAGTCGGGGTGCTGTCCACCGCGACGGAGTTGCAGGCGACGGCATTTGCCGCGGCGCCCACCACATTGGCAGTGAACTCGAACCTCGCGGTCGCGCCGGGTGCGAGCGATCCGTTCACGACGGCACGGATCGATTGCGCGCCGGCCGCTGCCGCGGTCCAGTCCGAATCACAGCCCGGGTTCGTTGGACGCACTTCTGCTCGACACGGGTTGGTTGACCCGGAGTAGCTCAGCGTCAGGTTTGAGGTCGACGTGATCGAGTTGAGGGTCTCTGCGAAGGTGCTGCTGCGGCCATCGCCCACATGGGGCAAGACGTCGTATCCGACAACGCCGCTCAGTGTCGTGTTCGCCGAGTTCACGAGGGTGACGCGGTACTTAATGTCGGTGGCGTTGGGTGCCGCGCCCACGATCACGTCGGGGTTCGAGATCCACGTGCACGTGCCATCCTTCTCGACACAGATCTCCTTGATCACGTCGAGTCGCTGGGTTCCGCTGACGGTGACGTTAGTTGTCACGGTCGCGAATGCTTCTGTGGTGTTTCCGTCACCGTCGACGTCGGTGGAATCGATGGTCTTCGTCGCCCATGTGGTGGCCGAAGGGTCATAGGAATTGCGGGAATCGGAGACCCAGAAGGCGGCGGTGCTGGTGGTTCCAGCGGCGACCGTGGCCGTGGGGCTCGCGTTCACACTCATGGTCGGCCAGGTGGCGTTGGATCCGAACGTCGCCCCTGTCGGCCACGACGCGATGACCGCCTGACGGCTGACGCCCGCGATGGTCACGTTCTTGTAGACGTAACTCACTCCGGCGGGCACAGAACCGGCGGGGAAGCTCGCGGAGTTAGGGAAGATGGTCCAGCCCGCGGGAGCAATGAAGACATACTGCGGCGACACGTTGCGGCCGGTCGGGATGTTTGCGGTCGATCCGCGCACGCCGAACGTGACCTTGCCGCCGGGCACGACGTTGCCGCCGCCCTCGACGACAGGGGCTCCGTCGAACCCGGCGTTGAAGCTCGGTGGCGTCACGGGGACGACGACCTTGGGGGTGTCCCGGAAGGTTACGGCCGCCGTCGAGGTCTTGGCGATGGGCGTGATTTGTGGCTGATCCGGGTAGGTCATGGTGGCCGACGCGTTGTTCGTCCACGTAAATAGGGGGCTACCGACCGGGACGTCGTACCCGAAGTTCACCGTAAAGACAGTTGAAGCAGTGCCCGTCTGGAGGAGGTTCGGCCCCGCGAGCGATCCTGAGGTAATGGTTGCGGCAGTAAGCCAGCTTCCCGCTGGTGCGGTGTAGGTCGTTGCCGTCGTCGTGCCCGTGGTGGTCTGCGTTCCATTGCTGATGGTCCACGCGATGGTAGGTGCACCGGTTCCACCGGATGTCGCAATGCGACGAACGCGAACGTCGGAGTTGCCGAGGTCGTTGTCGACCACGGTCGCGATCCCCGGCACGTTGCCTTGATTACTGGTGCTCACGATCCAGTAGTGGCCAGTTTGCGTGGCGAACGGCGCCACCGGCTGTCCCGCTACGCATACTCGCCCCCAGTCGTCTCGGTTATTCGATCCACAGACGAGCCCCGCGGTGTTCGGCGGCACATTGACGAATCGCGTATTGGAGACGACCTGGTCTTGGGTGGCACTCTTCGAATGGTCGGCGCGCCCAAACGGCTCGACCCGAACCACATCATTCTTGAACGAGGTTGACGCCGTCTTCACCGTTGAAGCGTCATCCAGGTACGTCACGCTGACGCTTGCATTGTTAGTAACGGGGGCGATGAAGTCGGCCCCGTCCGCGCCCTCCGGGAAAGCACTCGCCGGGAACTTTACGGTCACCGTTCGCGGGTTGAACCCGTACCCCGTAGTCCAGCCGCTTGTTCCAGGGGCACCCCACCCTCCCGCGGCACCGGCAACTCCCGGGGTACCGAGACCGCTCTTGGTCCACGTGACCGTGTGAGTCGCGACGTCATAAACTCCTCCGTCGCCCGCGCTGACGAAGACCGCCTGCGCCGGAAGCTGGTCAACGACCGTGTAGCTCCTGGCACACACCACGGCTCCGCTGGACGTCCACCTATTGGAGCCGCGGTTGATCAGACACCCATCCGACATCCCGATCGTGTACGTCATGTCCGTATCGGGACGCACGTTGGCGGGACCGGTCTTGGTGATCGCGGGAGTGCCAACACCGGTCTGCCAGGTGACGGGAGCGGCGTTAGCCATCGCGTCTGCTTGGGCAGTGGGAGAGCTGATCGTGGCGGACTGCTGGATCTGGTATCCGTCCGGGAAGTACGACGCCGGAACGACGCCAGGGGCGCTCGTGGTGATCGCACGCACGAACTGCACGACGAAAGTAGCCGCGGTACCCGCGGGAACAGTGCCGAGGCGAACCGTTGCACCGGTTGCGGGAACGTTGGCGATCGTCGCGGTGGTGCCGGCTGGTGGGGTCCAGTTCTCGTAGTCGAGCAGCCGGAACTGGTTGTAGTTCGGGTCGAGATTCGTCATCGGGAGCTTCACGACCGCATCCGTGCAGTCTGCCAACGAGCAGGAGTATCCGACTCGATAGGCCAGCTTGTTGTTGTGCTGGTTGTATCCGGTAACGGTGACCGGCTCGAGAGTAACGGGGTCAATCGCGGTGATCTCGATTGAGAGCTGGGCGGGACCGACAGCGTTGGCGGGAGCGGTTCCCGCGAGCAATAGCGACGCAGCGACGAGCGCCGTCACGGCAGCCCGCAGTCCTTTCACGCCGTTCCTCGCGCCTGTTCCGAACCAGCGCGCCGACGATGCCCGTCGAGACATAACTTCCCCCATAAATAGCTCCCAGTAGCTCGCGCACCTGAGTGCGCCCTGTCAACCTTCCGGGGATGACGGTGTCTCGGAGTTCCGATCACGGAAGATTCACCCTGGGGTTCACCTCCGCGGATAACCATTTGAGCCAACCTCGGCAAAGCGAATCCCTAGGGTGGACGTCACTATGGGCACCAGCGGACCATCCAGCGTGATGTTTGCTCCGCGCGTGCCGAGCTGGCAGATTCGCCGCTCTCGCATCGTGGACAGCATCGAACGCGGCCTCGACGACGGACTCGTCATCGTGCGTGGACCCGCGGGTGGGGGCAAAACTTCCGCGATGGCTGAGTGGGCGGCTTACACTTCACGCCAGGGCATCTGGGTCGCCGTCAGGGCCGATACGGCAGAACGATTCGCTTTCTGGGACAACGTGCTCAGCGCCCTGAGCGCAGATCGCGGCCCGGACGGTCGTGTGAGGCTGGGGCTCGGCACCGAGGATCAGTTGCGTCGCGCGCTTACTCAGGCCCTCGAGGGACTGAGCCATACCCTCGTCATCGACAACTATCACCTCGTGGCAGACCGAGCCATCGACGATGACGTGACGTGGCTGCTCGGCAACTCAACGTGCTCCTTCGTGCTCGGCACGAGAACGGTGCAGAGCTTCGAGTCGGGAACACTCGCTGCCCGGCTCGGCCCCACCGTCGTGCTGCCCGGGCATCTTGCCTTCGACCGCGCCGAGAGTGCTCTCGCGGCAACCGCAGCGGGGTCGCTGCCGGCCAGACTCGCTGACGCCGTGTTCGACCGCGTACTCGGCTGGCCCCTCGGCACTCGCGCCGTGGCCTTCGAGCTGTCGCACGCGGGGGCGGATGCCGACATCGACGTCGCCATGGCTACAGTCACGGCAGCGCTCACCGCGGAGAATCCCATCGTGCCCGCGAGTTTGTCGAAAGCCGATGCCGTGGATGTCGCTACCCGCGTGGCAATTGCGGAGTGGCTCACGCGCGATCTCGCGAATGCTCTCGTGCCTGACGCCGAGACGGATGCCCTGCTCGATCAATGGGAGCGGGAGGGGCTGGGTTCGTGGACCGATACCCCACACGGCGCCGTCTTCACCCTGCAGACATTCGTTCGAACCGCGCTCCTCGAACGACAGAAACACCTGCCGCGCCCGATCATTATTGCGCTCCGCCATTCATACGCGGACTGGGCGGACCGTCAGGGGAATGCCGCGATCGCCGGCGAGCAGGCTCTTGCGCTTGGGGACTGGGAGCTGCTCTCGGACCTCGCGCAGCGTCACTTCACTCGCATCATGGTTGTGCACCGCACAGAATGGGGCCGCATTCTCGCGGCAGTTCCTTTCGAACGGCTGCGCAAGTATCCCGCCTTGAGCGCCGTCTATATCCAACTTCTTAATGCCGACAGTGGAGCATCGGATCGCCTCCGCGCCATCGCGACGATTCTGATCAGTTCGATTGGTCCGCTGCGACACCGCGGTTCGACGACCGATCAGCTATGGCGCAACGCGTCGGTGCTCGCGGCCGAGCGGATATCGGGACGCTATGGCGCCGCGGCGATCACGGGCGAGCGCATCGCCACCCTGATCGACTCTCTCGTTCCAGAAGAACACGAGGCACTCAGCGCGCTCCTGCCCGTGCTCTACACGCATATTGGCACAACGCGCCTCTATAACGGTGACCTCGTCGGAGCCGTCGTGCCGCTTCGCGAAGCGCTGCTGTCGGACGTCGGTACGCAGTGGTCTCACCTGCACGCGCGCAGCCTGCTCGCGCTGATCGCGGCACTCCGCGGAGACCTCGGGGCCGTCGACCGTCACACGCACGCCATCGACACGAAGATCACTATTCCAGGATGGCGCGGCACCTACTCCGCCGCGGGCTACCACCTGGCGCGCGCGATCGTGCACGTCGAACGGTTCGATCCCACCTCGGCCCGGGCCGAGCTGAGCGAGCTCGACCGGCACTACGACACCATCGAGCACTGGCCCCTCATCCTGCACGTTCGCGCGCTCATCGCCCTGGCCGAGAACTCGTCGGCCCCTGCTGCGGCGATGCTGCCGGACCAAATACGCGTGCGTTCGAAGCGCACATCCACGAGCTCATGGATGAAGGCGCTCATGGCGAGTACCCATTCCGACCTCTTGCTTGCCGCTGGCGAGATCGGCGCCGCAACACGGGCTACTGCACAACTAGACGATGCCCAATCCCCCGCCGCGGCGAGCGCCGCTGCTCGAGCAGCCTTGGCGGCCGGCGACTACAGCCGCGCTATATCCGTGACTAACCGCCTCATCGGTCACGCCGGAGCGAGCCCCCGCACCCTCGCCGATGCACTGCTCGTGAGGGCCGTCTCTCGGCACCAGTCCGGGCTCACCGCAGAAGCCGCCATATCCCTGAGACAGGCAATCGGGGTGCTCGATCAATATGGACTCAGGATGCCGCTTGCCCTGGTGCCTCGGGAATCGCTCGTGGAACTTCTGCCCCACCTCGACTCCGCAACCAGACTCTCGGCGGAAACCTTGCTCGTTGCCGTGCCAAGCCGGTTGGAGACGGGCACACCCGCCGCCAGACTCACGAGCCGCGAACTGGCGGTGCTTGCCGAGCTCATCACTCAGCCGAGCACTCAGGCCATCGCCGCCTCTCTGTTCGTCTCGCCGAACACCGTCAAGTCGCAGATCCGAAGCATCTATCGCAAGCTCGGGGTGTCGACTCGGGCGGGCGCGCTTGCCGTGGCCGAGACCATGGGGCTGCTGCCGCGCGAGTGAGACCTAGGTTGTGCTCTCGGCCGGCGTTGCCTCAGCATTAGTCACTTCAGCGGGCGTAACTTCGGCCGGTGCGGCTTCGTACTGCGCCGAGATCCGTCGGTAGGAACGGGTGAAGAACGCGGCGATCGCTGCGGCGACCATGATGAGCCCGGCGATAAGGAACACGAGCGCGATCCCTCGAGCTTCGCCGTCACCCAGGAGCCAGCCGAACGCATCCCGCCCCGCCCGCGAGTCCATGAACGGGATGATCAGGAACTCGGCTATCGGCGCGATGAGGAAGGCCGTGATGGGTGCGGCTGCCGACTCGAACGCCGCCGCGAACCCGAAGACGCGACCCTGGGTCTCGTACGGCACAACCTTTTGAATCACGGTCTGTTCTGCCGCTTCGACCGCGGGGATCAGCATCATGTAGATCCAGATGCCGCCAGCATAGAGCCACCACCAGTCGCGGATCGTGAAGAGCCCCCCGAGCACACCCATCGCGATCACGAGGATGAGCATCGTGCGGATGGGGTTCTTGCCGAGGCCGAACTTGGCGATGAGCAGCCCGCCGATGATGAAGCCGGTGGCGGTAACGCCGAGCACAATGCCCCAGATCTCCACGGGGAACAGCTCAAGACCGTACGGATCCATGAGGGCCATGTAGACCCCGCCGATGAAGTTATTGAATGTCGAGAAAATGATGAGCGCGAACAGCCCCGTCGCCGCCCGCACTGCGGTGATGCTGCCTCGCAAATCGATGAGCGGCGTCTTGCCCTCGGGGCGGGACGGGGCATCCTCGGGGATGCGCAAGAACAGCAGGTGGGCGAGCGCGGCCGCCGAAAGAACGATGGCGATGAAGAGCGTCCAGCCCATGCCGAGCAGTCCAACCGAGAGGCCGCTAAAGACGCTCGTGACCATAAAGGCCAAGCCCTGCACAGTGCCGACCAGCCCGTTAGCGTTGGCGTGGCGCTCCTGTGGAACGAGCAGCGTGACCGTAGTCGAGAGCGCGATGTTGCGCATGTTCTCAACGACCGCGCCGACCAGGATGACGATGCTGAACATCCAGAACCACGGCTGACCGAGGTCGAGCAAAGTCGATTCGGGGAGCACAGAATAGATTGCCCAGGCGATGCCGAAGGTGACGAGCGTGAACACACCCGCGAAGAGCATGACGGCGTGCTTGCGGTGGCGATCGACGATCGTGCCGAAGAGCATCGCGAAGATGGCAATGAGCAGCATGTAGGCGCCGCCGATGATTCCGGTGGCGAGCACCGAACGAGTCTCGAGGTACACCCAGAAGGTGAGGGCGAACCAGAGGTAACTCGTCGTGACGTTGGCGACGGCGGTGTTAACAAGCACCTGGGCGAACGTGCGCGTGCCACCCTCCGGTGGCGTGTATGTAGACGCGGGCTGAACGTCGTTTGTCGTCTCGTCCGGAATCTGCACCGTGGTCCCCTCGCCTCAGACTCGATGATATGTGCACGGTGTACACATGTCTACAGTCGGCCGCGATATGCCTCTTACGTTCTCGCAACGAGAACGAGGCCGGTGACACCTCGCCTACACTCCCACTCCGTGAAGTCCGCTGTCACATGTGGGCGCCGCCATCGATTCGGATTTCGGTGCCGGTAATGAAAGCACCGTCATCAGAGATGAGCATCGCGATCACGCCAGCTATGTTCTCCGGAGTGCCCTGTTGGCCGTCATTGAGAGCACCCTGCAGTTTTGCGAGAAGTGTCCAGTCGATGTCTTCTGGAAGATTCTGAATGGTCGTGCTGGTAATCCCACTGGCGATACCGCCTGGCACGATGTTCACTGCGCGCAGGCCCCTTTTGCTGTACTCCAACGCGATCGAGTGGGTAAAGGCAGCGATTGCGCCTTTGGTTGCTGAGTACGCCGCCATGTACGGGTGAGCGAAGAAGGCAGAAGTCGACGCGAAGTTCACGATGACACCGCCTGGTCGCTCGAGAAGGGCCGGGAGGGCATCGCGAACCATAAGGAAGGTCCCGGTGAGGTTGACTTGGATCAGCCGGTTCCAGCGGTCAAGGCTCATTTCGTGGGTGTGGTCGCCGTAGAGAATGCCTGCAGCGTTCACGAGGGCGTCGAGCTTGCCGAACCGGGTGGCGACCTCTGCGATTGCCGCTGCCACCGAGTTCTCGTCCGAGATATCGACGGTGATTCCAACAAATCGAACTCTATCTTCCTCGGGGACCGTCTCACCCAGGCTCCCAAGGGCATCCGAGCTGATGTCGAGGGCGGCGACCTGTGCGCCTTCAGCCAGCAATCGAAGGGCAGTCCCTCGCCCGATGCCGGATGCGGCTCCGGTAACGATGACCACCTTGTCTGCCAGGCGATTTAGTGTGCCGTTCATGTTCTGCTTCCTCTGTTGCGGATGTCGGGTTAGGCGGTGACGGGTTCGGCGGCGCTCAAGGCCATGAGGTGATCGAGCGTTTCCGCGGGGATGGCTCCTCCGACGAACGCGAGGAACTGCTGCATCGGCATCGACTCGACCATCTTCAGCTCCGAGGGGTTTTCTTCGGAATGTTTGATCTGCTCGGCGGACATACCAGCGCTCAGCCCTTGCATCAGTGCGGAGCCGACGACGGGGTGGGAGAACCACTCGCTAACAGTCGACTCCAGCGTGAGCCGTCGGTGAATGACATCGCCGCTCAGGCTGATGGCCCGCTCCGCGACGATGTCAGAGACGGTCTCTCCGATCTGGATGCTGTAGTCCCCTGACGAGACGACCCATTGCGAGAGTTCGATGTCCCAGTAGGCGAACGCCCGGCGATCGAGGATGAAATCGATCTGTCGGGTTTCTCCGGGCGCGAGAGCAACCTTTGTGAAGGCACGCAGCTCGCGAGCAGGTCGCCGAACGGGACCCGCCGCAGTTGCGACGTAGAGCTGGACAACATGCTTTCCGAATACGGATCCGGTGTTGGTAACGCTCACCCTCACTGTCGCGGTGTCGGGTCCAGTGGTCTCGACCTTCAGATCAGATGTCTGGAACGAGGTGTAGCTGAGCCCGTGCCCGAATGGGTATCGCACGGGGACTTCTGCGGTCTCGTAGTGGCGGTAGCCGACCATGACGCCTTCGCCGTAACGGACGTGGCCTTGCTCGCCGGGGAAGTTGTTCCAGCTGGGGTTGTCCTGAAGCCGCATCGGGATAGTTTCGGCGAGGTGCCCTGAAGGGTTGACTACTCCGAAGAGCACGTCGGCAATGGCCGAGCCTCCGGCCTGGCCGAGCAGCCAGCCCTCGACGATGGCATCGACGTCGTCATGCCACCCCTCGAGAGAGACGACGCCACCGTTCGAGAGAACGACGACGGTGCGAGCAGCGGTGGCAGCAACATCTTGAATCAGCGCCTGCTGAGCTTGCGGGAGAAGCAGCGAGTCACGGTCGAAGCCTTCGGATTCTTCGCGGTCGCTCAGGCCCGCAAAGACAATTGCCACGTCCGAGCGGGCAGCGATCTCCACTGCCTGTTCACGGAGTGCGTCATCGTCGGAGTCGGAGTCAAGCGAGAAGCCATCGGCGTACTCGACGGTGATACCGCGTTCGAGTGCGAGGTCGCGAATAGTGTCCAGTGCGGCATCGGTGCGGGTCGGATTGATGTGTGAGCTGCCGCCTCCCTGGAAGCGCGGATTGACCGCGAATGAACCGATGACGCTAATGCGGGAAGCGACGGTGAGCGGCAGTGTCTCGCTCTCGTTCTTCAGGAGCACGATCGACTCAGCCGCCAGGATGCGGGCGAGTGCGTGATGGGCGTCAACATCAAGTTCGCCCGTCGGCGTGTGGGGAAGTTGGGTGAGGGCGAGCACACGGCGCACGGCTGCGTCGACGACGGATTCATCGAGCGTGCCGGCGCGAACAGCATCGACGATCTGCTGATCGGTTGCTCCACCACTGCCCGGCATCTCGAGGTCCATCCCCGCGGCGACGCCGGCGACACGCTCGCTAACCGCACCCCAGTCAGAGACCACAGCCCCCTCGAAGCCCCATTCCGTGCGAAGGACATCGGTGAGGAGCCAGGCATTGTGCGACGCGGGTACCCCGTTGATCTTGTTGTATGAACACATGACTGTCGCGGGGGCGGCTTCTGTGACGACCCGCTCGAACGCAGGGAGATAGATCTCTCGCAGAGCGCGCTCGTCGACGTCAGCGCTGATGCGCATCCGTTCGTGCTCTTGGTTGTTGGCGGCGAAGTGTTTGACCGATGCGCCTGGGCCAACTTCCTGCATTCCCATTACGTGCGCTGCGCCGAGAACACCAGATAGCAGAGGGTCTTCGGAGTAGTACTCGAAATTGCGTCCGCAGAGGGGCGATCGCTTGATGTTTACACCGGGTCCCAGCACGACGGAAACCCCGAAAACAAGAGCCTCGCGCCCAATGGCGGCACCGAGCTGACCCGCGACGTCTCGGTCCCAGCTGGATCCGACGGCGACGGCCGGCGGGAAGCAGGTCGAGGGGTCGGCATCATTGATGCCGAGGTGGTCGACATCGCCCGACTGACGGCGGATTCCGTGGGGCCCATCGGTCAGTTCGATCGCAGGGATCCCTGCTTCGTCGATACTCTTCGTCGACCAGAAGTCTTTTCCGGACAGCAGGGATGCTTTCTGCTCAAGGGTGAGGTTCTCCAGTGTCATGCGTGTGCTCCTTCATTCGGCCTAGCCGCGTCGGCACCGAGAGCCTCAGCGAGTTCTTTTTTCAGACCTTCTGATGCGCCGGGAATGTAGCCGAGGATGACGTTGAGACTCATCGATGCGGCTTCTGGTGTTTTTCCGTCGATCGGGATTCCGGGAAGATGACGGGCGAATACCTCAGTAATGCGCCGCCACGTTCCGACGTCGTCCGCGAGGGTGCGGAGTGGGGTGTCGAGGTCGTAATGGCGGGGGCCGAGGTCTTCGGCGAGCTCGTAGGACCAGGCGTGGGTGCCTTCACCGACCTCGTGCGTTGTGCGGTCGGGGTGCAGTGGCAGCTCAACGGCAGCAGTCACACCGTTCGGGATGACGAGGTCAAGCCGTGCGCTGCGGCCCTCGATCGACCAAGCGACGCGGATCTCGCCATGCCCGGTGAGATGGGTGAGTGTCGCCGAGGTCAGATCACCACCCGGCCGAGGTGCGATCCGCACGCGACGGTATCCCGGCTCAAGAGCGGTAAGACCACCAATAGTCCTGTGCATCCAGTCGACGACGGCACCGAGCGCGTAGTGATTGAGGGATGTCATTCCCGAAGGATTAAGGGTTCCATCAGGGCGGATCGAGTCCCACCGTTCCCAGATGGTCGTAGCGCCTTGGGTGACCGGATACAGGAACGACGGACATCCGGTCTCGAGCAGCAGGAGGTAGGCCTCGTCGAGGTGGCCGGTCATGGTGAGGGCGTCGGTGACGAGGGGCGTGCCCGCGAAGCCGGTTGAGATCCGGAAGCCTGCTTTGGTGACGATCCGTGCGAGCTGGTCGCCGGCGTGGTTCTGTTCGTGGGGCTCGAGAATGCCGAAGGCAATAGCGAGCGCATAGGCGGTGGCGCTTTCGTTGACGATCCGGCCACTGGGGGTGGCGTACTCGCGACGGAACGCGTCGCGCACCCGGCGGGCCAATGCGTCGAACTCGGCCCAATCCTCGCTGTGCTCGAGTATGACTGCGGTGTCCGCCATCTCGCGAGTTGTTCTGCACAGGTAGGCGGCCGCGACAAGATGCCGGTCCGTCTTGCCGCCAGCAGGGTTGTCGATGGGGGCATCCGGATCGAGCCAGTCCCCGTATTGGAACCCTGAGCTCCATAATCCGTTCTCATCGAGGAGATCGGCGACCTGGCGGATGAACGTGGTCATCGACTCGTATGCGTCGGCGAGAATACTCGTGTCGCCGTACTCCTGGTAGAGGGCCCACGGCAGGCTTACGGC
>Ga0247807_10000616_pt1 | contig 22265 bp, 24 predicted proteins | sample UWRJL074202C1_FD_179931 | JGI IMG/M metagenome (GOLD analysis project Ga0247807, IMG submission 179931) | Plant litter microbial communities from Arlington Agricultural Research Station in Wisconsin, United States - UWRJ-L074-202C-1 | ecosystem: Environmental > Terrestrial > Plant litter >...
AATCAATGCAACAAAAAAGAAACAATCGTCAACCGCCAACCATACGCCAGCAATTGATTGGGTGCGGCAGCCGATCGCAGCGTTTCAGACGTCAGTTAAACCTTCTGGAAGCCTTCTAGAAGAAACAAAGACCGGTCAGCACGTCCACCAGTCAGCACAGCACAGCACAGCACAGCACAGCACAGCAAAGCAGCAGCAGCAGCAGCGGCACCACCACCACCACCACCAACGGCGCCGCAGCAAGTCAAGTCCAGTCAAGTCACGGCGCGGGCACATACTGCAGTACTTACAGTAGTAGGCAGTATGGGTCCGGTACTGCAGCCAGATCCCGAGAGGGGTGAGGGGGACGAAGAGTTCCGAGGACGTTGGATGCGTTATGTTTCGTTCGCCTAGCAAAATGCCTTAAAAGCTTAGGTCGGCTTAGAGAGAGAGAGAGAGAGAGCTGGTGGATCGACGTTGATGGTGATGGTAATGGAATGCTAAGAGTCTAAGAGTAATGGTAATGGCAATGGCAACGCTGGTTCAGAGGTTGCTGGAGTCCACTGCACAACGAATAGAGAACGAGAAAATAAAAGGCCGGCTATGCGCTGCTGCGTAGGTATTATATATACTTCGGTATACAATGGCTCGTGAAGTATGCCCAGATGCTGCGGCGGTGGAGGTGGAAATTTGTTATTGGGAGCAACAAAGAAGTTCTCATATCACATTCAGCTTTTGTTTTACCAGGAGGAGCTCCCGAGTCAACTGTCTCGCACTCATCGCCCACCCAACACCACCCTGTCTCACATTACATATTCTACGCATGAAAAAACATACATCTCATCGGAACGGGTCTGGTAACATTACGGTTTCGCGCTGTGTACGTGTACTTGGATACATCAAGCCAGAGACAGGTCGAAGATGGGTCTCGTGAGGATCAAAGTCGGCCATTGGGTAAGCAGCACCAAATGTCTAGAACCCGAACTTGTGAAAATAACCACAGGGGATCGAGCTCCTACAATAACATCACAATTGCAAAGAGGAGGCGGGTGCTCTTCTCACCTTGCCCACATTGATCTGGTATTGTTTGGGTGGTCTGATTGATTACACAGGGTGTTGAATGCCAGGCCTCGCAGAAGAGGACACTCACTCGCTGACAGTTCATCCGGTGGTGCCGCTTACCACCACGAACGAACGACGTATGAAGTCATCAACCAGCACTTCGTATGTATGCCATATGCGATATGCGATATGCTCTTTTGCCCGCCCGCTCAATAAGAACATGATCTAGCTATCTTGCACCTGTGTTCCAATATATTCTCCCCTGCATTTCATTACAGTCTTGCTTGAGAATCCGTCTATGTCTATCGGGCGCAACCACCGGCGGCTCACATACAATCAGTTATTTAAGATGCATGTGCGTTGGTCGGCTCAACAGCAAAATAACGTCATCCCGAGCTGGCGGCTGGAAGTACGAGCGAGAGTTTTCCTTGCGGGCGGATGTATTATGTATTTTGTATTTTGTATTATGTATTGTCGCTACCTAGCTTATTACTGAGCCGTACCTTGCCATTGCCGCGCACGCAAAGCAATCCCATCCCATCTGATGTCCTTCTTCCCAACATACGCCTGCCTGCCTACGTTGATGTGTCGAACCTAGAAGTAGCCCTCACCGTCTATTAGTAGATCTCTAAAATCATCTTCCCCCCCGTAAACGATATATATGCACTGTTGATTTGCTCTTCATCCCAACTTAAACTCAAACGCAAAACTCAAAAAAAAAGTCACCGCCAATACTGCAGGGGATTGCAGGGGAGCTTCTACCTACTGAGCTTCCCTAGTGCGAAATCCGCTCGCCCCGCCACCTTCATTTCGATTCCTCCTCGCTCAGCGCCGGCTCCAACATCACATCCCACACAATCAATTGTTACTACATTGACCTATCCAGCGCTTCTCCGAATCGCATTCTTCGTCGCATATTCATCATCTCATCATCACCAGCATCTGCACGCTTAGAACACTTCAAGCCGACAATCTACCCATTTCCGGCCGTGTGCACATAGAAGCCCGAAGAAGCAGCTCCTAGAAACTCTTCTCAACAACCACTACACGCTCGCATCAGCCACGCTTGCCTTCGCATCGACGGCATCGCATCTGTCTATCGCTCAATTCCCCAAGGTCTCTATCTCGGACCTCAGCGCAACAACTCAAACCCTCACTACCAGCTAAATCTTCATCGCAAATATGGGTAGCTTCGTTTTCAAATGGTACGTGATACGCTGCTGGCCGCTTCAAGCGCTCTTCTTGTGTCTGCCGGATCTACTTCATCACCTTCTCTTGGTTTCTTTAGGCGGTGATGGAGAGTCGACGCAATCTGCTGCGTTGCACATCTCCGTCGCCGATCCTTGCAGACCACTCTTTGGTTCTATGGAACCGCCAGCTAACAATTTCTGTGTCTAGGGACCATCCCGCCGAGGAAGTATATGTTACTGGAACATTTGATGACTGGCAGAAGTCCGAGAAGTTAGAGAAGAACGGCGATGTCTTCTCAAAAAATGTGACGCTCAAAAACGCCGACGAGAAGATTTACTACAAGGTGCGTGGCCGCGGCGAGGGACGAGCGTTGTTCAATTGATGTCTATTGTTCTTTATTTCGCGCCAGTTACAATTCTTGTGGCTCGATTTCACAAGACAAACAGCTGCTGTTCGGCTTGCCAAGTGGAGGCTTACCAGCGGCTGTATTGAAAAAAGCATTGGTATCCGAGGCATGCGTCACTAACGATCTGAAATGGGGATTCTTCAAATGTTTGCACCCTGGCATCAGATCTGAACCTATGACGCATTTTCCGCGAACAATGGCAATTCTGGTGCCTGTGGAGCGGTGAACCACCTTAAAACTTTCAAAGTTGGAACTCGGAGGCCGTCCAGGGTCGTCACCGGCGAGGCCAGTGCCAGGTTTATGCCCTGGAGCCATGAAAAGTACCCGCAATGCTCCTGAGCTCCACACCACCTCAGCTATGTTGGATTCAAATACATATAATTATCTCCTTCGCCACCCGTCATACTGTTTCTGCAATCGCACTACTCATTGGTTTTTTTGCTAAACTAATTTCCTTTCTAGTTTGTTGTTGACGGACAGTGGGTAACGGATCACACTGCTCCCATTGAGAACGACACTTCAGGAAACCCAAACAACTTCCTCACCCCCGAACGAATTATCAAGCATACTCCTGAGACTGCTGGAATCATGTCTTCCGTTGGCCCAACTTCGACAACTGCCGACCTGGCAGGAAAGGTTCCTCTCGAAAAGTCCGGCTCCTCCGACATACCTGGTGCCTTCCCAGAGACCCCAGGACTCGAAACTGGTGACTTTGCTGTCAACCCTCTACCAGCAACCGATGGCGCTTCCAACCCTATAAAGCTCGCTCCAGGCGAGAAAGTCCCCCAACCGGACTCTTTCACTAGCAACACCATCACATCTGGAGTCCACGATGATCCGGAGCTCGTTGCTGCCGACAAGGCAAAGGGTGAGTCTGAGCCTACCTTCAGTGTTAGCCCTCTTCCAGCTTTTGCTGGTGCCGTCAACCCTATCAAGAGCACACCGGGAGAGAGTATCCCTCACTCCAGCTCATTGACCCAAAATACAATTCACTCTGGTGTTCGCACCGACAAGGAGTCTTATGAAAACGGTGGCGGCTTAGGTACTGCCCCCGTACTTCCAGATGTCGTCACCCCTCAAGCTGAGAGGGACGCGAATGGCACTGGGGTTCTTGATTTACCTCCTATTACAAACACCCTGATTCCAGAATCAAGCTTACCAATGGGTGGTGCAGGCGGATCATATGATGCTAGCCCATTTGTCCAGTCCGCTGGCGCTACTAGCACTACTGCAGCTCTTGCTGGAGCCGTTCCCCTCGAATCCACGAAGGTACCAGAGGTGGTAAAGGAAAGCCAAGAAAAAGCCGGTGTTGACCCAGAGGCTAGTGCTATTCCGGAGGAGGTTAAGGAGAAGAGTGCAGTTGAGAAGGAGCTTTTGAAGGAGGTCCCAGTAGTACCATCAACCTCTGAAGGCACCGCAGGCAAGGAAACCCCAGATAAGACAGAAAAGGCCGCTGTCACTGCAGGTGAAGCAGCCACCGCTGTTGGAGGTGCTGCTGCTGCCCTTGGTGGTGCAGCTTACGCCTATGCTTCAGGTGCCGCTAGCAAGCTTCCAGAATCCGTCACCTCGAAGTTGCCTACCTCAGTCCAGAATTCTATCGGCCAGACCAACGGTCAAAAGAGCGTTGCGCCAACCGAACTTGCTAAGGATACCCCAGAAGTCGTGAAAGAGTCTATCGCAGAATCTGGGCAATCCCCAGAGGCAGCTGGTAATGAAGAGGCCGTTCTGGAGAAGAAGGCTGTTGAGAAGGAGCTGTTGAAGGAGATCAAGCCTGAGACCTCTTCTGGTGAATCCGCACCCAAGATCACTTCCTCCGAGCCAAAAGTCACCGCCACTGAGCCCAAGTCCGTTGCGACCCTTGCTGCACCAACTACGCCTTCGAAGGAAATTGAGTCCCGTGATGTCTCCCCCGGTACCATCCCTGGTTCTCACACAACTGCTCCAGTCGTCACTTCTGGTATAGATTCAAAGACTGTCAACCCAGTTACACCAGCTACTCCAGCAACCCCAAGCAGCAGCAAGGCACCAGCAACCGACAGCAGCCCTGCAGGAACAGCCACCGCTGAAAAGAAGAAGAAGAACCGCATCAGCGCCTTTTTCGGAAAGTTGAAGCACAAGGGTGACAAGAAGTAGATTTCTAGATCTATCATTGAGGAGGTATGAAAGCGGTGAAGTGGTAATGAATAGTGGAATGAAGGAGTTGTAAGATATTAGTGCGAGCTATCTTGGAACGACGTCCGTAATTGGGTGGTGGAAGAGAGGAGGAGCCGCTTTCGTCACCATTTGTCTTTTCCCTTTTTTTTGGCTTGCCTGTTTTGTTGGTTCGAGAGTCTTTTCCTTTAAATACCATCATTGCATTTTTGTTTTGTCCCTTTTGTTTTGCGTCGCAACATACCATTGGGTCGCGTGGAATGTAGGAGAGAGGGTGGAGATGGGTCCATATTCGGAAGTGCAGATGGAGGGCATGAGCTTGGACAATGTTGTAAATAGAGAAAGAGGCCATGTGAATGCAACCGGCTTTGTTCAGTACAAAAGATCATCTATACATATCATTTTCTCGTGAGCACAAGTCTACAGTGACCAGTATTCAATCGGCTTCGCTCTCTTGTGGCCCAACGTGTCCACTTTAGGACCGCAGCTTGAGATTAAAAGAGCGTTCTAGATAACATATAATATTATAGAGTTTGTTATAAAAGAGAAACGTAGCTACGTAGTAGGTAGGACACTATTTGAGTAGGTGCTTTTCTTTCATGTTTTTTCTCTTTTTAAGAGAAATGAAATCTCCAAACAAAAAAAAAAATCATCGCGTTCGTGACAAGGAGGCATCTCATCTCATCTCATATCATATCATATTGGTCTTTCTTTCTCTATATTAAATAGACGAATGCATATAGGCACTTGGGAGCTTCTGCTTGAGAGATCAAGACGCTGGGGATTCTCCCCATACATAGAGGACTACGAGCAGAAAAGATAATGTAGAGCAACATGGGGCGAAGGAAAAAAAAGGCTAATGCTAAGTGCGGTTCTGTTATAAGCATTTTTTTAAAAAAAGGGGGTTTTTGATTGTTTTTAATTTCTCTATCATAAATGCAGACCCCATTCCATTCCCAATCATACCACATCGAACTGATGAAAGAAAAGAAGAACCGCGCCAGACCGTTTACGCCCTTTACATATCAACAAGTTTCGGAATTTGGTCCAAGCGAAACGCAAATCAAGGAAGAGCTAGGAGAGCCCAGCTTATTATACATCGTTTTGCACAAGCGGATGCCTTCAGATTCATCTGTACTCAAAGCCCACTGTAAGTCCTCTTACTTACATCAGGTATCTGACCTTCCTCCTTCTGCCGGTGCTGCGCCAGCAGCAGCAGGTGACTCGTTGTTCCAGCTCAAATAGGTATGGTCACCTAATTTACGGGGCTTGATCAAGTGGGTAATGGTGAAGACAGTTCCCAGCAAGACACAGAGACCAGCTACCACAACGTATGCGATGCCGAGGAAAGGGTTACGGCCACCCATTACAGTCCGTGTGGTGAGTACGATGGATTTGGTGCCGCCGTATAAGTGGACAGGGAAGACTAAGGGGTGTTAGTAAATGGTCTGGAGATGGATTGGAGGTTTCCTTTAGCTTACGATCGGTGATGTTCAATTGATAGGTACCAGAAGCCATGGCCGTATCGTCGTTGCGTTGCGCCAGCTTACTGAAGGTTGGCAGGCCGGCAAGGCGCATCCAGACGTGTAAAGCCTCGTCATTCTCAATCTCTGGGTGCCAATCATCTGTATACTGGTCCCCGTACTTTTCCCGCCAGTTGGGTGGGACTGCAACGTCTGCCCATTTGTATTTAGTGGTGCCGTACAAATCTTTGTCGCTGTTCCACGCAATTCCGGATTTGCTGTTCATGTTGTAGGCTTCCGGGAGAGCAGTACCTGCGGCATTCATCAAAACTGGGTTGCCAAAGGTATCGTTGAATAAAGAGTTGGCGACAAGTCCACAGGGGTAGTAAGGTTTTCCACCATCCGAAGTGAGTGGAGAACAGTCACTGCCGTCGGCTGTGCTTGCTGAAATGGCAGTCCCAGACAATTGAGCGGTGTTGAAGGATTTGGCATATCGACGATGGTTTTGATAGAAGTTCGTAAGCTTGTAGTAGAACAAAACAGGCGGCTTCATTTCATTCGGGATTCGGAACTGAAGGGTGCACTGTATGGCATCTGTCTTCTCCTTCTTCACTTCCGTACCGTTCAGAAATTGAGCTGTAAATGTCCTCCGACCCCATCGAGGGGGGTCTTTCATTGCGCTAGAATTCGACTTGAAATGTGTCGTAAGCAATTTAGTAGGCATCAATCCAAGCTCCTCGCCAACAGCCACAACAGGTGCATCTTTATAGCAGTCCGTATAATCTATTACAAGATCTTGTACCTGTTCCTAAGTTAGCTTCCGAATTGTAGTGATAATTTGTTCAAATCACTAACCTGGGCGCTGGCATACAGCAGAAGTCCTCCAATGGGCGCAAATATAATACTGATGACAAAAAAGAGAGGAAGGACGGTTTTCGGGGTAAGAATAGGTCTGCGACAACATGTCAGCGTAATTCAGCGGAGACTCTCGGAAACATCACTCACTGCCAGGCCTTCAACCGTTGTTGACGGAAAGCAGTATCTACGTGCACCAACTGATCAGTATTCCCTTGCTACGACTAACATCCTTTGGAAAGGTTACTCACTTGCTGGTCTGCGGCTCTTGGTCTTCGGTTTCCCATCCTCATGGGCGTGGTCTTGCGAGGTAATTGAGCCTTCGCGCTGGGGTGACGCTTGTGGATCAGCCATTTCGAAATGCTCTCGAGATCATGAACTGGCTCTATCCAGCTGCAGTCTCTTGGTATGTGTTTGGATAATGTGCTTTGTTTGGGAGGCTTTCGATGGAGTTGTTACGATACTTTGTTGCCGTCGCTCCCGCAGCATCCAAAGCCTTGGCGTATGAGGCTCGGACGTCAGCCACAATTATATTTGGATATCTGATTATTCAGGGGATGCAAACCTTTACAGATGAGAACCAAGTCCTACTCTGTCATTTTATTGAGTTCTAAATTTTCATGTATTGCTACTTAGATGTTCAATGACAGAAACTCATATTCAATTCACGTCATATGATAGCACAAAGTACCTAAGATGATCTGAAGATTAAGCCTAGGAGACTATGAGATAGGAAGAATTATCTTATGGGCTGAGTCGTCCTTTTTACAAGTTGATCCAATCACAAGGTCTTACTTGAGTCCATTGTTGCACTATTTGCTTACTGTAATTCATTGTCTTATAATCTGTGGCACAAAATACTACATATGTGGAACCTTGAGAATCTACAGCACCTTACCATTGAAGTAATTATAGCTAATCGCTCTTCTCGTTTCAAAATTATGTTCAAGACTGGAAGTGGCTTAAAGATTTGTTTTCGGAAGCTTAGTACTTAAAATCCAATGCACAGCGATTACGTAGCATATAGAGTCGAGTATTTGAAGATCGATTTTCATTAAGAAAACTAAACGCTTACACGAATCTATACCGTTAAAGAAACTCACTCTCTTCCCTATATAGGTTGCCAGTCCTATCTCAGCAAATCAAAGCAGATATTCGAAGATATTCGTCGCTAATTCTGGACGTGACCAAAATAAGAGTTGTGAACTCAAGGAGCTGCCTCCTTGATATTCTCACTATTAAAGGTCTAATCAATAACCGTCGTTTTGCTATTGGCAAAGGCCAATGGCAGAAAAGAGGATACATTTATGTCCTTTGTCATAGAGGAGGGGGGAATTCATGAGAACTCTTAGTATTTTCTACAAAAGAATAAACCACTGGGATTTTTCGCAAGTTTCGAGACTCAGAACAGCATGTACGACTGACAGGGGGCTTGTTCGCGGGTCTATTCTGCACGGTCTTTACTTTTCTCTCTGTGACATTGTAGGTTCTAGTTTACGAAAAGGTTCCGATGCTAATTGAAGAAAGCTCAAACGATTTTGTCGTTGATCAATCAGGAGCAAAATTAAATCTCACGTCTTATGCTTGTTATACCCACCTCCATCAGTGATCTCTACGTCAAATTTTATGCTAGATCAACAGAATTAAACAGTGGCGAAACTACTTGAAGTTTGAGCTTTCAAAGTGTATTATATTGAATCTTCTAATTGTCAGTGAGAGCGGAATTTGTTGTTTTGTAAACAGGCACAGTAGGACGTAATCGAGCTATAGTAAAGATATACGAGTATCAGGAGCACAAAAAGAAGTAGTTCTTTGCACTTTGAAAATAAATGAAGATTAAGTCACTCTATCATAACTGGAGAGGTATTGAAGAACGGTAGTAGTAGAGTATAAAACTCCGAACTTGCCGAGAAAGATAAAGTCGCCAGTATCGGCATAGCTCAAATTGCCAGGATGAAATAGAATCTTCAATGTTCGCGTGGAGTGTGAATGAAGGTCACAATACAACAAGAAAGGTTCAGTAATGTTGAGTTTCGGGTATTTATACATTTTTAATTTCATGAAGAGAGTATGGGGAGACGCTAATATAGCGACCCTACCCTCTGCCTGTTACGAGGCATCAAGAGAACGAGCATTTCAAACCAATAGTGCTTCTCAAGTAATCTCGTATAACAGTTCCTATCCCATCCTTTAACTTGAATTTCATCACACCCCGCTTTGTCGAGTCATCAGATTCCTGATGTATAGCTTGCTTCAACGAAAGTTTGTTAACACAAAACGCCCGTATATCCACTATGATCCGTTGTTCCTTTGAATTATGATTATGATGCTGGAGTAGGTGCAGGTGGCTCGGATATGGATTGCATGTCAATCTTGGGCATACTAGCGCTGGTTCCTCCAAGATTTGTGGTGCGGGCTGAAGGGTTCTTGGTGTAGTAGTTTGAGATAGCGGATTTGATTGCGTCCTCGGCAAGCATAGAGCAATGTACTAAGACGGGTAAGAGTAAATCAAAATAGTCAATAGAGTTGTAACTTACACTTCACTGGTGGTAAACATAGCTCCTGTGCAATCTCCGTATTTCTAACCCGACCAGCCTCTTCAAGTGTCATACCGCGGACCAACTCCGTCAAGTATGACGACGAAGCAATGGCCGAGCCGCAGCCAAACGTCTTAAACTTGACATCTGAAATCTTGTTGGTGGATGGGTCGACACGAATTTGTAGCTTCATAACATCTCCGCAAGCTGGTGCTCCAACGAGGCCTGTTCCAACGTCGCTATCGGCTTTGGACATGCTTCCCACATTACGTGGGCGAGAGTAATGGTCGAGGACTTTCTCGTGGTATTGTCTCCGTCCTACAGTTGCAACTGGGGATGCGATATGTGAAATGGCAGGTCTGGTGGCGGAAGCCGAAATCGCTCGAGCGGCACTGCGGCCTCCTGTGATGACTGCTCTGCGAAACATGTTGTAGGTGTCTGTGGGGTTTGGAAAAGAGCGTGTAATTGAGTTTTTTTATTTCTGGTATTGCTAGTTGATTTCGTGCGTGATGGTTAATGGCGAGAAGGTTGTTGGCCTGGAGCAGTTGATGGAGATGATGTCGATTAAAAGATAAAGACTTCGGTTTTAAGAAGCCAATCAGAGATGCCGAGCTCCGTCATTGATTTCTAGCTTCCACGTGACATGGTGTATCCAGCGTGAAACCAAGTCGCTACTATAGACTGTATATAGAGGATAGAAATTAATGAAGGGGTAATGCTAAGAGTTAACAAAGAATGACAGATAGGCGTAGTAGAATGGACAAGGAAATAACCGGCGTCAACAAATAGTGAGAAAGTAAATGGTACGATCATCGGAGCAAACATAGCAATCATAATGAAAAGTCGCCCAAACCAAGATGTCCCTCTATTTATTGAAAATATAGTGTACTCTGATCGTGTCCTTTTGAACAGCTTCAAAGGCTCATGTAGACTTCTTAAACTTCAAGTGGTGCTAGATTTGGTGTACGAAAGAGAGTAGATAGAATTGTCCCGAAGGAGACAAGACACGCTTGAATTGGCTCGGTCATTACCAACTATACTCACACCTTGCCAAGATTTTAAGTCCGCAAGACACAGAAAGTTCACAAAGGTATCTACTGAAATATATAGGGAGTTATGCCTGGCTCAAGAATGTCTATCCTTGGGATCTACTCAGCTATGTCATATGTTTTCAGGATCTGCTTAGGAAATAGATTCTTAACTGCTTAAAATCTGCTTCCTTTACAGTCCTTGCCGCGGTCGGAGCTCCATTAGTAAACTCTGAGATCTAGGCCTAAACCTACTCCGTTCATTACTATGTGAACTCCTCCTCGCTTCCGCACCCCCACCAAGCCCCGCGTCTCATGTTACTAACCAAGCTTTAATAAGTGAGCTCTTCTGCCTACTCTACTTCACAGATACCAAATAAAATCAAGATGGTTTGCACACACGTAGAAGCAGCGGAACTCCGCCCTCCAGGCCCCAGTCAAGCGGTCTACCGCGAGGATTGTACCCAATGTTTCGATTCTATAGATGGTATCGCAGGACTGGATGTATGCCTGTACTGTTTCAATGGAGGCTGCACGGGTCAATATCAACATGCCCCTCTACATTATGCTATGAAAAGCCATCCCCTTGTCTTGAATATTCGACGAACTCGCAAGCAGGTCTCCCGTGATGAACCACCACAGAAAGTTACAAAGTATGTCAGATTCCCGCCATTGTATCTACTTTGCCACTGACTTTGTCATCCAGAATTGCGATTGCTGCTGAAACTGAGGCGGATCGATACGACTACGAGACAACAGTTAAATGCTACGAATGCGGTGATGATAACGTGGATAAGGGTGCAGGCCAGCTTGCAGCTGTTGTTGAGGGAGTCTTAAAGGCGAATACATTCTCACGTCAAGAGGAAGTCAAGGCTTGGGAGCAGGAATTCACGTCTTGTGAGCATATTTTGACTCTTCAGCAAGAAGAGCCACGCCAGATTCAGTCTCAAGACCTCGGTCACTGCTCTTTATGCGACCTCAAGGAGAATCTTTGGCTCTGTCTACAATGTGGAAACTTGGGCTGCGGTCGAGCACAGTTTGGTGGACTTCGCGGCAATTCTCATGGTATGGAGCACAAGAACCTAACAGGACATGCGGTTGCTGTCAAACTTGGATCAATCACATCAGATGGAACAGCAGATGTATATTGTTACGCTTGTGATGAGGAAAGAATTGATGAGAACCTGGGTACCCATCTTGCCAACTGGGGAATTCTACTTGCTGAGCGCCAGAAAACCGAGAAGAGTTTGATGGAGATGCAAGTTGATGAAAACTTGCGCTGGGAATTCTCCATGACAGATGAAGATGGTCACGAACTTTCCAAAGTATTTGGCGAAGGTTTCACTGGACTGAAAAATATTGGAAATAGTTGCTATCTCGCTAGTACTTTACAGTGCTTGTTCGCTCTGCCCCAATTTAAGAAGCGTTACTACTTCCCTGATGGTGATATACCTATGGTTGAAGACCCAGCACAGGACCTTGAGACACAGCTACGTAAGGTTGCCGATGGATTACTCTCTGGTCGGTATTCGTACCCAGATAAAGACATGTCAACCCATGGATCTGGAACGCAGTACCAAAGAGGTTTAGCACCATCTATGCTAAAGCATCTCGTTGGGAGAGGTCACGCCGAGTTCTCAACTATGCGACAACAAGACGCTTTTGAGTTTCTACTCCATCTGTTCAAACTCATTACTCGCTCCCATAATAATAATTCATCTCAGGATCCCACTAATGCCTTTCGGTTCGTTATGGAAGAGCGCTTACAATGTTTGAGCTGCAAGAAAGTCCGTTATCGTACTGATGTGCAGGATAACCTTTCTATTCCAGTACCATTTCGGAAAGTTCCTAAGTCGATAGGTGTAGAGGACAAGGAGGACGAGTACGAGCCAGTCACATTGAAGGAGTGTTTAGACAACTTCACCGCTAGTGAAGTTGTGGAGCTCAGGTGCTCAGGCTGTGGCGGTAATGATGGTTTCTCAAAGCGTTCTCTATTCAAGACATTTCCTGAAGTACTTGCTGTCAATGCTAGGCGATTCACTCTTATCAATTGGGTTCCTACAAAGGTCAACGTCGCTGTTGTCGTTGGAGACGATTTATTTCAATTGGATGCTTATAAGTCTGCCGGGCACCAACCTAATGAAGAACTGCTTCCTGAGGATGCTAGCTCAAACAAGGTAAGATTTGAAAGCCTCATCCTCTTAAAGCACAAAAGAATTATAAACTATTAATATGAGCAACTGCTGACACGTCATCAATAGCCATCCTTCACGGCAAATCCAGAAGCAGTTCAACAACTTGAAGGCATGGGATTTCCCCGAAACCGCTGCGAGAAAGCCTTGCACGCCACCGGTAACTCAAGTGCAGACGTAGCTATGGAGTGGCTATTCGCACACATGGAAGATGCTGACATCGATTCGCCACTTGTTCTGAGTAGCGATGCTGCCCCCGCTGTCGACCCTGAGAAGATGTCTTTGGTAGAGATGATGGGATTTGCACCAGCGCAAGCACGCCAAGCATTAAAGGAGACTGGCGGAGATGTTGAGCGGGCTGTGGACTGGCTCTTCAACCATCCAGATGCTCAAGGCGAGGAGGAGTCAGCTGCAGGTGTTGATAGTGCAAGCCCTAAGGAACTGCCTGGCAAAAGCGAGCTACCTGCAAACTTCCAGCTGCAATCGATCATCTGCCACAAAGGCGCCAGTGTTCACACCGGGTACGTCTTCCAAAACAAGCCACTCCATTGCTTCAAATTTGTAATATACTCAAACACAATGACTAACTCATGCATAGACACTACGTTGCTTTCGTACGCAAGCAGATCGATGACTCGGCACCAGCGCCAGAATGGGTGTTATACAATGACGAAAAGGTTGTTAAGGCTGTGGACGTAGAGGAGATGAAAAAATTCGCATATGTGTACTTTTTCAAGCGTAGCGATTAAGCCCCTATCTGGTACGTTTATGATGGCGATGATTGAGATTGGTGGACTTCGAGTGAGAGAAGGCGTTCAGGCGATCTGTAGAAGGTCAACAACCAAAAAATTGCATATGATAGAACCGCACAATTCTAATGAAACGTTATTACAAGATGAAGCTATGAAGAGAAGCATAACCTTAGGGCTGGGATATTTCCAGACATAGGTTGTTCCGGTGAATATACTGCCTTGAAAAAAGAATGCCCTGTAAGAACTGTCGATTTCGTGACTACAGAGGTCGTTCAGGTGTCACTAACCATACACGCTGTTAGGTAGCGGGAACTCGGAAGGCTCTATACAGTCGAAAGCATTTAAGACTTGGATCTATATATTTCAAGGATGTTGTACCTTGTGAAAGACCCAAAAGACCTCGATTAAAGCACGACCGAATGATTGTCGCCTGACTTGCACATTTTAGGGGACGCCAAAACCATCAAGAACCTCGTCACGCCAGAGGGCGGCACTTTTCACCCTGTGGGTTATGTATAACAGAAGGATGTTATAGAGGCTCGTGTCAGCGTTTGGACCGAGACGAGCCTTCATCTCATATCCGGTGACGCCGAGTGCTCAGCAACTATCATGCGGAAAAGGAACCAAGCCAAGATCCAAGTAGGTACGGTTACAAGTGCCTTGATCCCGACAATAGTCCTCTCCCAGATCTCCACGCTACCCCGTAACCACTCACCCCGACAGTCTTTTCGGCGCGCTGCCGGATAGCCTGTCCCCAGAACCCCAGGGCCGGGAACTGGACACCGCTCCACGTTCTCCTGGTCCTTGGCGTCGGGTATGTGTGTTGCGGAATGGTCTCGTTTTGGATGGTGTAGTGGCGCCGTGTACCTGTCTGGACACGCGAGGCGGGGAGGGAGAGATGTTAATGACCTGGTTAAGAATGGATGTGGCTGGAGCTGAAGGCTAAAAGCTAAAAGCTAAAAGAAGTTAACATGGAAGTGACAGTGCCGCGGTTGGACTATTGAGTTTTCAACAAGGCTGGAAGCTGGGGTTGGTGGAGAAGTGGTTTTTTTTTTTTTGAGAAGTGAAGGTAAGTCTCACGGTAGCAAGTAATGTTAGAGATGCTGAGTGATAGTTGAAAGTCTTTTTCATTCCTTTAACTAGTTTGACACCAATTCAAGGAAAATCCGCGAGTCTGAGACTTAGAGACAAGAATCACTATTGCTCGTCCAACCTCTCTTGGTTCATATTCTAATATTGTACAGAACTGGTTGCTGACCGTGAAGAGAGAATTTGCACAAAAATCACTTAGGAATGGCTCTCGTTTTGAAGTAATCTCTAGCATTGATATCATTGCATTTCTGCTCTATATAAACAACAACTCCGTTTCCCAGTTTTCCATAAAATGTAATTTCCCTATTCCCACAAAACAGTCCCTTAGTGTTTTACCATCCACCAACGATACCAGCAATAGGCATATCAATACCAGTTGTGTAACTCGCAGTATCGCTGAGGAGATACACATATGCACCACCCAACTCCTGAGGTAAGGCCAATCTTGGCATACCACCATAGTATTTCATCTTGGTCTCCCAATCTGGCTGCTTCTCAACATAGTATGTGAGGGCGGTCTTGACGTAGCCGGGTGAAATACTGTTGACTCTGATGCCGTATTGTGCCCACTCCATAGCAAGTGTGTGGGTCATGTTTCGAACGGCAGCCTTGGTGGCTCCGTATGGTGCTGATGGTGCAGCCTGTTTTTCGTTAGTTCTGTGTTCCTTTTTATACGAGTAAAAAGCTGGGGGAGCTTACTCTGTTTGGTCTGTATGAAGTCATAGAAGCAGTGAAAACAATGGATCCCTTGGTTTTGGTCTTGATGAATGACCTCGCTGCAACGGTAGCGCAGTTCCAGGCACCAAAAACGTTAAGCTTGAACAATTGCTCAACTTGTGCCATGCTGAAATCTAAGGCAGGTAGATGTCTGGTCATACCAGCATTCGAAATCATGCCGTCAAATCGACCGGATTTTGCGAGCACCTCATCAATTGCTTTGGTGACGCTCTCTTCCGAGGTGACATCAACGTGGATATATTCGAATTTTCCAGGGTTCAGTTTTTGGAGAGCATTGAAATCGTCTGAAGGGGCGGAGATATCAAGGGAATAGACACAGGCAGCTCCATTTGCGAGACACACTTCTGCAAGACCGAGACCAATTCCTTGGTTGGCACCAGTAATGGCAATGACCTTCTCGTTCAGGGAGATCTTGTAGTCGAATCCTGGAGGGGGGAGGGTGCTGATGGTGGTTCCCTCTGCTGGTGGTGCTAGTGATCCCATATTGATAGATGTGTGAAGTATTAAGGTGGGCGATGAGGATTTAGGAATTGCGATTGAAGGTTAATGATACTCTGATTTTCAAAGGACTGAATTTGTTTGAAGTGTAAAGTGAAAGATGAGGGAGGAAAGAAGATTCAGTTATACTTACACTACATACCCACCTGGAGATCTTCTCGGCCTTTTTCACAATTCCTTCGGGGAGAAATATAGTTTCTCGTGGCAAGAGTGCGTCTCTGTGACATCGTTCAAATGGATTTGTTCCCCGAGTCGTAATCTGGGGACCAGATAGTGGGGTCTAGCCACAGATTGTACCTATCCAGAGCTCTTGCGTACAATAATGGTGAAGGCCACCGCGTCTCGCGGTGAAGTTCAGTTACCCGTGCCCCGTGTTCTGTTACAATCCATAACATTTTTACCCCATTGAGTTCCATTGCTTCAACAATTGGACATAATATACCGATGTTTCCATCAAGATCATCAAGATGCTGAATTAGCAAGTCTTTTTGAGAAATCTCAAGGTTCTTGGTAGAATTATAAGATCTTCTACAGAGCTCTTGAAGATATCATACACTCTCGGTTGTCAACTACATTTAATCTAACTTCCGCTAGTCTCCTCGCCTCACCCACCTCCGCACTTTTTGCTGCTAGGCCCGACGCGCGCCCCGAGATCTAGCAATTTACATGATTCAGGAATGATCTTAGCTGTGGCAAGCATTACTGGTTTTGTGGAAATCTCCCCATTTTTTGAGTTTTCCACAACCTGGCCTTCGATACGGGGGATGGAGAAAAAGTGGACGAAAACCCCGCGGGATGGGATCTGGAGAGGTCTCACCTTCGTTATGTCCCAGTATTTCCTTAATATTTAAGCAGCTCCCATGTCCTCCCAGAGGTGAATTTTGGAACAATCATCTTCGGTCAATCATTTGCCTTCACTATCGTCGCAATTCAATAGATCTCAATCATGTTGGACTCCAAGCACTACCCTGCAGATTCTTATGAAAATGAAGAGCTCGAGAGAACAAAGAGCGACATTATCGAGAACCAGAATGTCAACGGTTATACCCCAGGGACCGATGAGGAGAAGAAACTCGTGAGAAAGATTGATTTGTTTCTCATGCCAACCATCTTTCTCATGTACCTTCTTTCATATATGGACCGAACCAAGTGAGTATTTCTATGCAACGAAGGATATTTCATGTTCTAACAAAGTCAGCATCGGAAACGCAAAGATCGCAGGAATGGCTGACGACCTCATGCTCGACTCTGCTAAATACTCTGTGGTCCTGGTTGTCTTCTTTGCTGGTTACGTTGCCTGCGAGGTTCCTTCAAAGTAAGTTGCAACCTTGTATACCCACTCCTGACTAGCCTTAACATACTCTACAGTATGCTTCTCACCAAAATTGGACGTCCCTCAATCTTTTTACCTGCTATCATGTTCGTTTGGGGAGGTGTCACTATCGGAATGGGATTCGTCAATAACTACCACGGCCTCATTGCATTCCGTGTTGTTATCGGTTGCCTCGAAGGTACGTTTACATTCTCACCCATCCTGCACCCTTGAAGTGCCTTCACTAACTCAAACACAGCTGGATTCGCACCTGGAGTATTACTTATCCTATCTTCATGGTATAAGAGAGCGGAACAGTCGAGGAGATTTTCAGTTTACATTGGAGCAGCTATTCTCTCTGGAGCATTCGGAGGCTTGATTGCTGGCGGAATTACCGAGGGGCTAGAGGGAAAGCTTGGTATCAGAGGTTGGAGATGGCTCTTCATCGTCGAAGGTGCTTTGACTTCAGCATGGGCTATCTGCGCCTACTTCATCCTCCTCGATTTCCCAGCCAACACTACCAAGTTCACTGCTCGTGAGAGAGAACTTGCCGTTGCAAGAATTCAACACGACTCACTTGCCGTCCGCACAGATGGTCCTGAACTTGGACACGTGAAGGCTTTGGTTCTCGCTCTTCGCAATTGGAGACTCTGGGCATTTACGGTCGGATACATGGTAATTGTTGGCTCATCAACCTTGTCTTACTTCTATCCCACATTGGTCAAGGGACTCGGATACAGCTCGCGCGACGCACAGTACATGACCGTTCCCATTTACATGGTCGCATTTGTTGCAACAGCCTTCACTGGTTACTTCATGGATCGCTTCTCGCACAACCGTGGTTGGGCACTTGCCGGTTGGCTCTCTCTCGCCTTGCTCTGCTCAGCTATCATCTGCGGAGTTTACGACTTCAAGGCTCGTTATGTGCTTCTAGTCTTCATGGCTGCCGGACTCTGGGCATCTAACGCTCTCGCTCTAAGTTACGCTTCAAGCACATTCGGTGCCATGCCCAATGAAACTCGGGCCATTGCTCTTGCTTTCGTTAATGCCCTCGGTAATCTTGCTTCGATCTATGGCGCTTATCTGTTCCCATCGGATCAAGCACCAAAGTACCTCCAAGGCTTCGGTGTTATCACTGGAATGTGTGCACTTGGTATAGTGACATATGTCTTCCTCCAGGTCATGCTTACCCGACGGCCAGTAACCAAGATGGTTCTCTGATAAACCCATTTCTTGATTCATTATATCACTACGTGTTTCACAATGCGAAGATGCTGGAGTTTGGGGTTGTGGCCAGGGAATATCTGGAAAATGGAGTTTGGATTGGAATGTAGAAGTTTGTGTAGATATAGAAACACCAATTCAATCAAGCGAGCGTTTGCGAGCATTTCCATACAAGCCTTATTATATTCATGTCATATTTGTTACATCTCGCTCCCCATCATCCGAATCGATCTTTAACCATTCGTTGTAGAGATTTTCCTTCATCGTAGACATCGGCCATCCGGTCCTTCCCTCGCACAAATTAATAAGTGATATTATTTCATTTCGTTGTTGAAGTTCTTGTACACAGAGGCCGGCTACTTGATGTTAGAGGAAATAGGTCTTTTAGCAAGGTGAAGAATAATTACCTCCATACAAGCACTGTGCCGATACTATTTGGCAACCTTCATCAGTCAGTTCCATGGCTATACCACAGATTACCGCCACGGCTTCTGACAAAGTTTTCTGGGAAATATCAGCATCTGTTTTTTTTATACAACTAGCTTATCAAACTCCTTGGTTCGAATTTTTTCCTTTAGTAAGATAACAATACATAGCCACGAATGGGTTGCAGATAATAGACAAAACATAATTGAGACCATTGAGCAATTCAAAATCTCACGTTTTTTGGATAAGGTGTGACATAACACATTGAGTACTATGGTACAGGTGAAAGTTGTGCTTACCTGAACTTTTAAATATGACTTAAACCCTGGCATTGCAGGTCGATGTAACATAATCAATATGCGGGCAAAATGATATGTTTGAAGCGCAACTCCTTTAAAATGTAAGTGAGGTGAGTCCTATAAACGTTTGAAGCACAAACTGACCGAATTTGGGAGGATGGATCCATATTGGCTGAAATATTTTCCCCGGCTGCGCCTGTAATGTTGGTAGTGGCAGGAATTCAGGAACCAAAAATGACTTCCACCTGTCAAGTCTCGCAAGAAGCGCATCAGCAGCGTCAAGCCTTGCTTGAAGTGCTAAGCCAACCACGTTGTCCGGTTCAGCGCAGTAATTTACCGCTTGTGACAATAAGTAAGACGCGTGATCTGCTAACTCAAGCTGATCAAGTTCTACATAGTCCCTAGGAGGACTCCAAAAGCTGAGACAACGCCTCCGCTCTCGGAACGCTGCCCAGATATCTTGTCGTAACCAAGCCCACCAGCAGGCTTGTCTTATTCCACCTGAGCTCCCATTCACATCTTGTGAGCGCTGGATCCAAAAGACACCCTTGAGATGACGTTGCCAGCCACTATCGGATTCATCGAGCATCTCGTAAGTTGAAATTACTACTGCGGTGGCCAAAAGTTCTTCTGAATGTGCATAGCTGTTATACTGGAGAGCCGTTTGCACGTAATGAAGAGTTTCATAGTAGTATTCGATCGCTAAGTTGGGATCTTCTCCTACACCAGACTCGATTGCGGATCCTTGCCGTGAGAGATGTTGGGCCGAAAGGGCTAATATGGCCTTCATCAGTCCTGTATTGCGAATCTAGTAATATCAGCACAGTGCTCTATCATCAACCGAGATCTCCGACTTACTGCAAGACGTGAAGCATATACAGACCATAGCCTTTTTGGGTCAGATAAATCCAACTAGTGTAGGTCAGTAATGTAATGACGTATTAAAAGGTGTATAAAGTTGACGAACCCAAAGAGAAGCATGATCGACAAAGTTCCTAAAAATAGGTATCTCAAAATCCTTCAGTACTATATCATGATCTAGTTGCCATGAATCTTTTTCTATGCCATTTAGTCGAGCTGACTCATCCTCCACAGCTATTTTGACCGCATTTGGAAATGATAGCCTTTCAGCTTCAAGAGCCCGTGGTGACAAATTCCCAGAAGGAGAAGCGGCACGCGATGCTACTCTAGAAAAGCCTTTGTTTGCATGAACTGCATCAGCAGCAAGGAGGTCAAGCCATCTAATCGAAGCTACATCGGCCGTAAATTGATCCGAATAAACTGTGTTTGAAGGAGAGATCGCATTGACGGCATGGGCCATGCTCTGGTCAGGAGAAGCGAAAGCTACTCCACGTTTCCGGACGTTCTCTTGTCTAGAGTTTCTAGGTCTACCATCGCTCTGGGCCATAAGAGCAGGATCAATAGCATCTGAAATGTTCATCGTATTGCTTTTTGTCTCTTGTTGAGGCGGTATCGAATTGGGCCAGACACAGATCCTATCCGATAGCACACAGCTGCCACATTGAGGAGCTATTTCGTCGCATTTTTTGTGTCTCTTGCGACACGTGATGCTATCTTCGGATCAGTATATCTCTCGTGCATTTGATATGAGGCTCTGTACGTACCATCCAGTTTTACACCTAAGGCCCTTGCTTCTCGACTTGCGGGGTGTCTTCTTCTGACCGTTGGTCGTCTCCGAACCTTGCCGGGCGCCAACATTCAGACGAATGCCTGTATCCAAGTCCATTCTGTGACATTCAAACGAGCCCTGGTGTCGTGGTGTTTGGGGACGCTTGAAGTCGACTCGGGGTGGAGGGGCAGGCAATTGGTAAAAGTGCGAGCTGAGCCAGCACAAACAGACTTTGCGTCGTGCCGGCCTCACCACAATAGTGGGAGCAGCGCCATTGACTGATCGATCACCCGTACAAATTTCAAGGTCAAGGGCGGCCCAGGCAATGGTGGGTAGCGAGGGAGCTTGTTCTCCACATCATGGCCTAATTCCCCCAAGTGTCGCGCATCCTGTCTCTCAACGTGCCGAAGCCCGCTATCTTGCCTCGATGCGCGGCAGATGTAGGGCAGGTCGCCCGACTCCCCACATTATATAGCATTGGCGGTATGGTTTTGACTTTTGAGCCTCTTCCCCATGGTCCCATCCAAGCATCCGACCCATCTTCGCCCTGGTGCTTGTTTGCGGCTGCGAGCTTGAAATAGATGTGAAGCCACTCAGGCAGTGGAGTCCAACACGTCCCAAGTATCGTGAAGAACCAAGAACCCCTACCAGGATGAGGATGGGGCAACCTCTCTCGCTTACTTCGTCACTCAGGGCGGGTGCTTAGTCATCCGATCCTATTTAGCCCTGGTGGGTGGTGTTTATCCGCCCATACACCCCGAGTCGAGGGGAAGATGGACATGATTTGACTTCAAAGGGCTTTTGGAAGATTTCAAGGTATAAGGACATCATCGCATGAGCCAATACCACCGACGTCCTTCTTGAAATCACTTCGTTCCTCTCTGAATATCGCGCATTTCCAGTCATGTCCACTAAACACTACTTCCCAGAAGACTCGGTTAACACTCTCGTACCAAGGTACCTGAAATCACTGGTATACGCAAACCCCAATCTTGGTCACAATGAATCAGAAAGGGTCATTTTCAGCAAGTCGTACAATCCAGCACATGTGGCAGTGATCAGTGGAGGAGGAAGTGGTCATGAGCCCTCATGGTCAGGATATGTCGGAAACGGGCTTCTATCCGCAGTTGCTTGTGGTGATATCTTTGCTAGTCCGAGTATGAAGCAGGTGCTTGCGGCAATTGTCGCCACGCCTTCTGATCAGGGGACTATTCTTATGATCACTAATTATACGGGAGATAAACTGCATTTTGGTCTTGCTGCCGAGCGAGCGCTCGCATCTGGATTGTCCAAGAAGGTTGTGGTTCTCCCAGCCACTGATGATGTTTCTATTGGAAAGAGCAAGGCTTCAATCGTGGGAAGACGTGGGATGCCAGGTCACATGATAACCATGAAGATCGTGGGAGCAGCTGCTTCAAAGGGACTGCAAT
>Ga0247807_10000619_pt1 | contig 22247 bp, 19 predicted proteins | sample UWRJL074202C1_FD_179931 | JGI IMG/M metagenome (GOLD analysis project Ga0247807, IMG submission 179931) | Plant litter microbial communities from Arlington Agricultural Research Station in Wisconsin, United States - UWRJ-L074-202C-1 | ecosystem: Environmental > Terrestrial > Plant litter >...
ACGGAGCGTACTTGTCCTCCGAGAATCATTGCACGATAATAATAATGATTCATACATAGTGATTGTACAATCTGCAAGCAGGCAATGCCCACAACATATCCAATACCTTTGGCAATATGTGGGGCGATACCGCCGTTATATTGAGCGTTATACGCATCCTGTATAAAGTAGATGAGGTATTTCAATACAAATGGCAACAAAACCTGTATGCAACCAGCTATAAGCTGACAAATACCACCCACCAGGAAGTCGGATCTGAATGTATCGTACAACGCCAAGGTAAGTGGATGTGAGGATGTGGTCCTTCGCTTCTCCAGCAATAATTTGAATTTTTTTGAGACGCCTTCCACACCTCGATCAGGGTTGACATTCCAAATATCCTTCAGCTCCAGTGGTCGTTGATAACCCACCGACATTAGAGGGACCATCCATTGGAAATATAGTGCAGAGAAAAAGCCTGCGCGATACTCACCTGAAACTCCACGATTGTCTGGGAGTATAGGTATAACACGTCTTTTGAATGGATTTAGCTTTGTAGACCATGATATATTCCCCGGTGAGCCATGTCTATGGTTAGAATGAAGCCGCGAAGTTGAATGCGAATCATCCTTGATAATTTTCCTCTCCTCGCTGATGCCATTGCTAACAATTGCGAATTCGTTCAGATTATTCAATTCCATGTCTGCCTGTGAATTTGCGTGTTTCAATACTTCACTGCCTACCATCGCATGTGCTTCTTGAGCCGGCACTTTTCAACCTGTCAGAGTAGCACCAACAGCAGGTCACCAGGATACAATCGTAGCAAGCGCAAAGCCTGATCTGATGGTGTGAGAAGAGCAGTAGCTTAGAGCAGTGGTAGTCCCATTCATAGATTCTGGACCACTACTGTAATACTAAGTTTGCGAATTCAAGATAGAGGGAGAATAGCACATCGATGGGAGGTTATTTTCACGTGTGCTTTAAAGTTGAAACATGATTGTTTGCTGAGGAATCCAACAAGTGTTGAGTCAAGACCAATCAAGTGTCACAGCCCCTGTACTTCGCGTGTGTGCACTAAACGTTACCATTTCCCGAGCCTTGATAACATTGCGAACATGGGCGTCTTACAAGGGGGGTTCCAAGGGACAATCAACCAATTTATTATTCTAGCAGACCTTAATCGACTCGGATAGAGTATTGTATACGTAGATTTATTTATTTTCTAGAAGTTGAAACTTACATCTGAGCTTAAAACTAACTATTAATCGAATATATCACGTTTACGTGCCAAAATTGAAATACATAAAACTAGAATAGTTGAATCTCTGCTATCACAGCTTTTGATAGAAAACCATCAGTAGGTCCCTATAAATCTAAGTACTGTGATGATTCTGGGTAATATAGAAAGCTAACAAAATCTCATATATTGAGACAATAGCATAACTTCCGGCAGTATTTTTACAGCCATAATTATAGTCACGTGATATAAACATGAGGAGCATAGCTTGTCTCCCCGCAAAGATATGGGAGTTTGGGAGCTCCAATTGCTCTTGGCTTCCACACTTTATGTTATCTGCTAAAGCAGACGACATTATTTATTACATGCACAGTCGCTTGTCAGGTTCCCTTTATTGTCATTATTGATCATCATCTGCTAGACATTGGAGAAATTCGTTACGGAAGATTTACTTTTGATAAAGACACCGTAACCTATGGCTCACCAATGATGTTTCACAGAGCAGGGGCTACGTAACAGTAGTAAAGATGAGCCCCTTCTTCTCGAGCTATGCTACTCCGCAAACCTGTAGCTAACGCCACTATTGATGTGTTTTCGTTCCCAGGTAGCAGCTTATTACCAAATGCCATGGCTACGTTTTTGTATTATTGATATGATAGAATTACTCTTTTAAAGTCGAGAGCTATAAATCCACCGTAGTGAGGCAAAGTTCGAGATCAATATTATACATTCAGAGAATTACTTTTCTGATATAGATAATGTACTATAGAAAAGTGGCAACCCCCCACTATCTCACGGAGATTTAGTAAAGCAAATGCAAGACTCATGGTGTACGTGCGGATCTACAAAATAGGTATTTGCATTGAGGCGCACCATTTCTACCATTTCCCCTGTATCTTCTACATATTTTGCCCTCCCATATGTCTGCTACCCCGTTTAGGAGAGGTAGCTCACTGGGAGAATCACTGATCTTAATTGACGGTCATCCCTGTTCCTAAGGGTAGCCGTATCGAAAGAATTAATACCAAGACTTATTGGCGGAAACCCTAGGATAAGCGAAGAATATTTTAAAAGGAATAGGATAGAGGTAATGGTTGAAAAACTTACCTGATGACCTACTAACCCTGATTCCGAGGTGTATCGTCTTTGTCGTCTTTGTATATAGCCAGCTCGCCTCGCTTCGCGTCGTCGGGTTGCCCCATCTATGTAGCGAACCAGTGCCACTAGCCAAGACGCCGTTCTTCGGAAGGAACATCGCATAGCACATTGTATTAGACAATACGGGGCAATTCATCGCTTAGAATCTGAGCCTATCGGCAACTTCAAAATTGGTCTCTGCTGTAGCATTCTCCAAACAGCCTATCGCGTGTTTGATTATACGGTGGGGAAGGCAGTAACTAAGTGGAGTTGGAACCTCAGGAACCCGTCACGGGGAGGGATCAATTATACACATAATAGCTTTACTATCCCTCTGTCAAGTGTTCAAGCAAAGCATCCTCAGCTAAAACTTCCAAATTCTGTCATATCTAAGAATACCTTTACAATTTCTCTCTCTTATAATTGAAAGCAGCGACCTTATAAATCAAAGGTCATGGGTTCAAATGCTGGAAAATCGTTCCCTCCTGGCGTACACGTTCCGAGTTTAACATGGTTCCGTGATACGCCTGATCAAGATATTGATTGGGATGTGCAAAGAAAGCACATCAGCTTCTTAATAGAGTCTGGGCTTCATGGAAGTAAGTTCTCTTCACGACCTAGCATCTATAGAACAAATATTTACAAACGTCTCCGCAGTCGTCCTGGCTGGTACCAACGGTGAAGCCGTAACCCTCAGTTCATTAGAGAAAGGGCAATTGGTCAAGATGACGCGAGAACTCGCGGTCGAATTTGGCCGTCCAGAATTAACTGTCATCTTGGGATGTGGTGGTGGGTCGACACAGCAAGTCATCGCCGAGACGAAGCTGGCCAAGGATTCTGGTGCAGATTTTGCTCTCGTATTAGTTCCGAGCTATTTTCACTTTGCTATGACTGAGGATGCTATCGTTGCGTTTTTCGAAGAGGTTTGTTATCAATATATGGTGATACCAGAAATCAATAACTAATGTTATCCAGCTCGCCGACGCAAGTCCTATCCCGGTCTTGGTATACAATTTCCCTGGTGTCTCTGCAGGGCTCGATTGCAACTCCGAAATGCTTGAGAGACTAGGCAACCATCACAACATCGTTGGTGTGAAACTGACGTGTGGTGGTATTGCCAAGGTTGCCCGTGTAAGATCTCGATTTGAGCCAGAGACATTCTGTGCTCTTGCTGGACAGAGCGATTGGCTTTTGCCAGCAATTTCGTGCGGTGGAACTGGAACCATTACGGGACTTGCTAACATCTATCCACGCGTACGTAATTCCTCAAGTTGCTTTATTCTTGACAACCTCTCTCAATGACTAACATCTGTCTGACTGTAGACATGCATTGAGCTGTACGATCTTGCCTTTAGCGGCAGTGAGCTAGCAAAACAAGCCCAGATTGATCTGGCTGCCGTGGAATGGGGATTTGCGAAAGGAGGAATTAATGGCACGAAATGGGTTGTCGCAAAGTATTTGGGATATCCCGAGGCGAGCTGCCACACGAGACGCCCATATCCCAGGTATCTGGATTTGAAGAAACAAGCTTGGCTCATGGAGACGATGCGACCTCTCCAGGCGAAAGAGAAGACTTTGAAAGCGGCAGGTAAATAAGGAAACATATAAGTAAATCACATAAATCAATAAATAACAAATATAAAAAGTACTTTTCCGTAGGCCCCGTGACCCTTTCGTGGGCTGGCCCCACTCCTACACTCACTCCGTAATGAAAATTTGCCCAAACGGTGCAACAGCCCACAACCCATCCCAATCCCACCAAATTCCTTACCTCAACCTTAGCTCTTAGTGTTCTCTTATTCTATTATCATTTAATAACTAAGCTTGCTAACTGGAAAGTGGCTCAACATGGTTTCGGCTAAATCGTCCTCTCCAGGGGGCGAAACTGGTTCCAGGCCAAAACCAAGTCGCCGAGCTCCACGGTCCAATGCCGGTTGTCTAACATGTACGAAGCTTGAATCACATGACCTCTTCCTCTCATTGTACTGACAGTCATCACTCAGGCAGACGTCGCAAAGTAAGGTGCAATGAGCAGAAACCTCGATGTTCTCACTGCGAACGCCTTAACCTTCAATGTACGTGGAGACCTCTCCCAGTAGCGGTCAACCCAACACGAAGGCAGTCAAGTGCTCATTCCGAAAGAGCCGCACCAGGATTATGCAGAGGCAACCCCATCAATAATGATACTAATACCTTTGAACCTTCCTTACTGAATGCTCCAAATCAATCTGCTAGCGAAGGCACATTTAATGAATTGTTTGATTATGCAAGCTTCATGTGGGATAATGAGATTCAGAGTCGAACTATACAACCAAATTGCTGGCGAGACGTAGAATTTCCAGACATGGAATTACTGGCCCCGGAAAATGGAGATGTAAGTTCCCAGCTGCTCCATTGTAGATTGTTTTGCCTATTTTGAAATCTTAGATAACTTCACCTTTCATTGAAAGAACGCTGATAATAACAAAGGAGGAAACTCAGTCCATGAATTCCACGACATCTTTATCAAACAGCCATAAAATCACGTTCCAGGAGTCCAACCCATCTTTCATTCAAACGTCTCTCGTTGGAAATTCAGGGGCAGCCCTCGAGACTCTTAACTATAACAGCGGCTCCTCTGAAGAGCTTATGCTGAAAGAATACTTCGCTTCAACGGTGGTACCGCCAATAATCGCTCAAGTCGAAACACAACTAAGATGGTCTTCTATGAGGCAAGTTTTGATCTCTATGTCAGCCACTTCGGAAATGGTGCACAATGCAATCATGGCTTTTTCCGAGCTGCTCATGGGTCGAACATCACACGTCCCGACGCCAAAATATCAAAAATACTACGATAGCGCAAGGTTAGAGCTATCACAACGGAAGACGGAAGGGATATTTTCTGGAGCGAATCCGTCATCAACGGCATTTGAGCATATGCTTGCCGCATTATTTTTTCTCAGCTACATTGACTTGTTAGAAGGCAAAATTGTAGATGCACATGCTAATCTTAAGGAAGCATACGAAGCCTTTCAGGCAGCAGATAAATCTCAGCTGCGCATGGTCAGTAGGCGTCTGATATCTTGGATGCGTCTATTAGATGCCCGAGCAGTGACTGCTGGGGGGGAGGGCCTTTTTCTCTCTGATATTGATAACATTCTTACCCATCCATCTCCAGCTAGCACTGAGTTCACAGAGGCTGGCGGCAATAGTAGCGACGCTAGTGAACCTAATGTCGAAGATGTTCTTTTCGATACGCTTTACCAGCCTGGGTTTTTCTTTTTCCAGCGGATACAATCCTTTATGGGGCGCATCTCGAAAATCGATCCCTGGCATCGGTCTCGCGGAACCGTGGAAGATGAAACAGAGGTCATGAGTATTGCAGCCAAGATATCTTATGACTTAGGTTCACTCTGGGATTCAAGGCCACCATTAATGAACTATACATTGAATGGAAAGCTTACCTCCGAATACGTTTCTCCCAATCTGGTCTTCACGATTACAAGGACATTTCGGACCTATTTTGCAAATTACAACGCTTCCAAGATTCACCTTCATCGCGTCGCATATAAACACTTGCCATTATCTATTGATACCCAGAAGGCAATTTCAAACATTCGTGAGACAGCACAACTAATGGTTGAAGTCGGTATAACTTCGGGGCCCGAACAAGAAATGCTTCCTGTTAATATGTTGTGGCCACTATTGATGTGGGGTTCCGAGGAGAACAATCCTGAGGCAAGGGAATGGATTATAGTGCAGATTAACAAGATGAAACAGGTGGCTACGAATGCGAAGATCACAGCACAGGTGCTAGCTGAGGTTCAAAGGAGGCAAGACGTCTCAAAGCAAAGAGTCGATATCCGAACTGTCATGCATGATATATTCAACTCGTGCTTTGCCATAGTGTGAAATTCGACCATCAAAAGTATAATAATAACAAAAGAATTTGCGTGTTGAAGATGATCTCTTGCGGGCGGATTCAACTGCGGTTATCGCGATCCGACAAGCCGATACGACGCGAAAGGTATCCACTCACGGTTCTGACCTTGTTCTCCAATTACTCTCTAAAATCAAGCATTGAAGAAGCACATATGATTATAAGGGAGGAGAATCAGAGAGATCTTAATAATACTGAAGAATCATTACTCCTCACCCTCTACTGTTTCTAGCTAGCTTATGTTCCTTTGGAGTTATTAATCCACCATGACAGTGTCACTTATCCCTATCATTTCTGTCATAGGATCTCTCAATGCAGATCTCACGACATATACCTCACGTATACCTGAAGGAGGTGAAACTCTGCACTCAGATTCGTTCGAGGTGGGCTCGGGAGGTAAAGGTGGTAATCAAGCCGTTGCCTGCGCCAAATTATCCCGGCGATCCAACGACCGTCAGAATGGCTCAGCAATAATCAAGATGGTCGGAGCCGTAGGTAAAGACGCCCATGGATCCATGCTACTTCAAGACTTGCAGTCTACCGGCATCGATATATCGGGAGTAACTGTGAAGGAGGACGTTGAAACAGGAGTGGCTGTTATCTTGGTGGAAACAGGGTCGGGTGAAAACCGAATTCTACTGAGTGCTGGCGCGAATTACTCTCTCGCGGCGAATGATTTTCAAAATTTCCCAACTCCTCTTCCAGCATTGATAATCTTACAGTTAGAGATACCGGTCTCGACTACAGTGCAGATATTACGCGCTGCTAAGACGCAAGGAGTAGAGGTTTTGCTTAACCCGGCACCTGCAGCAAAGCTTCCTGAAGAAGTCTATGTTGGCCTAACACATCTTATCATGAACGAGACGGAGACCGCCATCTTATCGAACCACAAGAGTAGTGACCTTGAGGATACTAAAAACTTGCCACATATTGCAGGATTTTTTCATACTCGAGGTGTAAGAAATCTCATCATTACATTGGGAGGCCGAGGAGTATTCTACTCAACTTCAACAGGCGATTATGCCTTGTTGCCGGCCAAGAAAGTTGCTGTAGTTGATACCACAGCTGCTGGGGACACATTTGCTGGAGCGTACGCATTGGAGGTTGTGAAAGATGGCTTTGAGATCAAGAGTGCCGTCCAGAAAGCCAATGCTGCGGCTGCTAAGACGATTGGAAAACGAGGAGCACAATTCTCAATTCCGTGGGCAAACGAGTTAGATCACATATGAAAGGCAGCAGCACATTGAATAACAGTCTTCCCAAATAAATGTATATTATGATAATCACTAGACTTGATGCCCAGTTTTTCGGATTTGCTAGCTACGGCAATTGTTAACCCAAAACGTTCCAAGCCTCGACGTTGCCAGATATTCTAGACAATAGCTATCTCTTGAGTGCTGCTCATCCTTGCTCTGCTCAGCTCCGCTGAGTAAGTCAACAACAGCTGGAATTCTGTTGATGGTCTGATCTTAGCTTAGTCAGGGGTATGCTAGGTACCGAAGGCAGCGCAGCCGATCCGATCGCAATGCGCAATGAACAAGCGACCCGAGGACCACAATTAACTATGAACGCGACGCGATCGCAATAGATATCCCGACAAGATTCTCATCAATTGCTTTGACCCCGGGACTATCCAGTAAGCTTCCTGTAGGTTAGTTGATATACTCTTGCTAGACTAACAGTTTTCTGTTCTTGTTGTCGGTAGGGTTGTTTGAAACCGGAAAATGACGTTATGCGGACTTTATGATATTTTTAATAGCGACGAGAATAGGGAATTGGCCAGATCATCCCTTGATGTATCTATGTAACTTACATCATCTATGTATTCTATCTATGTAGGCTGTTGTATTTGATTGTTTCAAGATTCTATCATGATAAAAGTAGAAGCCACTCGGTACAGTCTGACCATTAGACATGTCTTCGGCCCACATAATGCACCCCATAATTCCCCGAGTCTCCACATCACTGGAGAACTTTGTCAACCCCAGTGCCAAGACGTTTCTCGTCCCGGGGCAAGGGAAAAGACTATATAGAGACGATATTCCGCTCTTCTACAAAACAATGCTCGTTTTGAAACTGCGGTAGACTTCTCGTGCTTCATATCACAAAATTGTAGAACATCCCCGTTATATCATGGCCGGCAAGAAGCTAGATTGGTATGGAATAGGAGTTGCGTCTTTTGCCGCTATTGGGACCTTTCTCTTCGTATGTCTGCCTACACCAGAGACCAAGGAGAAAAGCTAACTGTACCAAAGGGCTTTGACTCTGGTCTTGTAACTACGACTATCGCACATCAGAGCTGGAAGGACTATTTCGGTCATCCTACCACTTCTCAAACCGGTGCAGTAAGTTCGACCAGTACACATTAATCGCATGCATCTCTAACTCGGCACAGGTTGTCTCTACTTATATTGCAGGAGAATGCGTTGGTGCTCTGATTCAAATGGGATTCGGTGACAAGCTTGGGCGTCTTAGGTATATAACATAGCATCCATCTTTGAAACTTTGCTAAGATTGCATGCAGATTTATGCAGATTATGTGTATCATTGTCACCATCGGGGCTATTCTGCAGACGGCGGCTATCAACTATGGAATGTTCCTTGCAGGTCGTATACTGGCTGGAATAGCTGTAGGGTAAGTGGAACTGAACCCTTTGAGGGACCACATTGGAGCAAGCTCTACTGACAACGTTGGCTTTCAGAGGACTCATTGGAACAGTACCGGTTTACCTAAGCGAAATCTCAGCTCCTCAACACCGAGGCCTCATTGGTGGAATCTCAGGTTGCGGTATTTCGTTCGGAACAATGATGTCAAACTGGGTGGGCTTTGCATGTAGCTACGCCCCCTATGGTCCTAAACAATGGCGCCTCCCTCTCGGCCTGCAAATTCCTTTCGGGATCATACTCTACATTGGTCTCTTTACGTTCATGCCAGATTCTCCTCGTCTTTTGGTCCGCGATGGTAAGATCGAGCAAGCGAGAAGCGAATTTATGAAAATCAGAAGAGATTTGAATGATGATGAAGCAAATGAAGAATTTGCCTTTATGCAAACGCAGATTGGTTTTGAGATGCATAGAGAAATTACGAGCTATAAAGAAATCTGGAGTATGTTCAAGCATAGGGTCTTGGTTTCTGTAGCCGTGCAGACAATGACGAGTTTAACTGGGACAAATGTTATTTCTTACTACCAGAGTAAGTTCCCCCCTGCGCTGCTGTACTAGATATTAGAGCTAATTATGGGTTATCAAGCGATACTATATAAATCTTTCGGTATCGAAGCGAAAACTATTCTGTGCCTAGCCGGCGTATATGGCACTGTTGGCTTTATCTGCAATTGTCTCACCTCTGCCTTCCTAGTCGACCAATGGGGTCGTCGCAAGTATGTCTAATCTTCTCTGTGACCTAGCTTTCATGTGTAACAGAGCTGAGGCTAACCGTCGATTACTTAGGATGTTAATCACAGGTCTTGCTGGAATTGTAATTGTTGAAATTTATTCCGCCGTCATGCAGCTAAAGTTCCAACATTCAAACAATGCAGTCGGAAAAGCGTTTGCCGTGGCGGGTATCTATATCTACGCTGTTATTTACTGTAAGTCTTTTTATGGTCATAACTTGTGATTGAAGTCTAACGGTATCAACGCTTAGATGGGATGATAAATAGCACTACTTGGACTTACGGGGCGGAGGTCTTACCCATGGCTTTGAGGAGTAGGGTCATGGGCCTCGGTTCCCTAAGTCATTTCGTTGTCAATGTTGCAATCACACAAGCTGGCCCCACTGCTTTTGCAAATATCCACCAGAACTACTACTATGTCTTTGCTGGCTGCTCCTCCTTCTTCCTGGTCATGGCTTATTTTTTCTTCCCGTAAGTTGTTCCTTTCGAGATTCTTTTCCATCGTTACTCAAAATGAAATGTCGCGGAGAACAATCGTTTAGAACATCAACTTACATACAATAGTGAAACCAAACAAAAGAGCTTAGAAGAGATTGCGGCAGCTTTTGGAGATAAACTTGCTCTAGTCGATGAGGATGTTCTCCCTAGCGACAAGGTAATCTCTGAGGATAAGGGATATAGCCAGCATGAGAATTCAGCGAAGTCTGCCGGCAGCGCTGTATAAAATTACGACTAGATGGAAGTGACAAATTCTGAACGATTCTTTGCCCATATCTGATTATTCGACTGAATATATGGATGCAAAGCAAGTCATTATTTTGACATCCAAGCCCTTATTTTCAGCCCCCAGGTCAAAGCATATGAAGTGCCACTACGGATATTGCCTTTCCACCATATCTAAGAAGAATGTACTGTTCGGTAACAGAGTCATACGATTCAGTAGTGATACAAGTGCTAGCTGTATTGACAGATTATTGCAGACTGAGGAGAAATTGGATTGAGCTTGGCTCGGTTCATAAATGCAATAATATCTGCTTACGCTATATATTCCAGACCAGGAGGCTGGTTCCATGTCTTAGACTATTTATTTGACGATTTGACTATCGATTAATTTACACGGCTTTGATATTTTTCTCCGTCTTCATTTCTTTCCTCTCAATAAAAACACACAAAAGTCATCCAAATCACATCGAGACCTGACTCTACCTAAATTATGGACTCAGACCCCAAGTAACCGCGTAGCTTGTTTTGTGGATAATACAAGGAGGAAAATGGTGTTCGATTCGTTATTGAAGTCAGGAGGGTTACAAAAAACCCCCTAAGCAGAGGGGTGTACTGTTTTCTGTTTTTCTACTCTTCCGCGTATTCTTCTGTTGCGCATTAAACTGTTCGTAGTCAACTTTACCGTATAGCTAACTCAGTCCACTTCGCTAAATTCAGGGAATACTAGCATCCGGTAGTGAGTTTTCTATCTGTTACCCCCCAGAGAAGGTGCCGGCTATGTGAGAGACTGGGGGGAAGATTTTAGAGTTTCAAGATACCAACTTTCGCACAGATGATACTTGACAGTCTCCCTGTTAAAGAGTCAATAGGCCGGAATCTTGCAAAAAGACTAGCGGCAGCATGTATGCCAGTGGGAATAAGTAATCTAAGCCTTCCGAATACCCTACTCATCAATTATCTTGATTCTCTCCTCTACACCAGTGGGTGGGTAATCCAACATCAAAAAGAAATTGTTCACTGAGGGGGAATGATTCCGAATCGTACTTTATATCCCTAGATTCAGGTGTCCCAGACTAGCAGGAAATCGTAAGTGGAGCAAAGGCTTTTGATACATACGATGAATACGTAACATCTTTTGTTGCCTTTTTCGTGCTAGCATGGCCGACTAGGAATTGGGACCCATGAACGCGGGTCAGATTCTTGAATTATGTGCTTTAAAGTACGTCGGGTGTGGTTTAAATTAGTTACTAGTCTCTTAAGAGTAAACGTTAAGAAATCTGATCAACTTCTCAAGGGTTCCAATACTCGCAATTACCTTTATAGATATCCATTATCTCTACGGTACATCGGCGGCTTTTTCAAGACGGACTTGCAAAATTGAGGTGAAGGTTAATCTGGGATCGTGTAGGAAGAAGATCCCTATTCAGAACTACAATGAATAGCCCCTGACTCAAGTAGCCTATCAACCAGGAATATGTAATGCGTGTTGCCACTATACACTTCTAAGAGTCAATACCTAACTTAAAGAAGCTGTTCCCTAATGTTTCTTTAGCTTTTCTAACTACCCTAGTCATGTTCCTCTACACTGCCTTCCAGCGAACGCTCAGCATGGCTGGGGGAGAACGGAGTACCCTCATCGTAGGCCGTGAGCGTTATGGGGTGTTTTTCCAACTCTGCGTCGTGAGGGCTTGGTTGGTTACCGAAAACCTGACTGTAGCCTGCAATATACACCTTGTTGACGCTTGATGCAAGAAGATTGCGCATTGTCAACCCCCTATCTTTTGTAGCTCTTGCAACGTCAGATATTCTGTCACTCTGAGCAGCTGTCACAGCTACTTCAGCGGCACCAAAAAGAATTGCAGAGCCTAAAAGTGCATTGCCAGCTACCGTATGATCAGACGTCCAGCAAATTATCGCCGCTCCAATGCAGATTCTCGTACCAGCCATGTATCTACAGGATATTAGTGTTGTATGTCCATGATCTTATCTTAAGTCTTTTTCGAGTTTTAATACGCACATGGCCTCCATGTCTTTGTCATACCACTTCATTTCAGAATTTGCGGCGCGCGGCGATCGCTAACTCGGAAGTAGCTGCAAAGGCAAGGTATTATGTAATATTAAAGCAATTAATATAGCCTAATGAGATCGGGATGATATTGGACACAGAGACAGAGACCAATAGCAGTAGGTACAGATGTACAGAATTCCATAAAACTCAAGTTTATTGTTTGTTTTCCTGTCGGAATTCAATTTATCTTTTGTCAAGTTTGTCGACTTCTCTTGTGTTATTTATTTATTGTTTCGATGTTGGTTCAATGTCAAGAAAAAATCAATTAGTTCTTATAAATTGCTCAGCCTCTCATGGTCTTCATTACTCAGATCAGCCTCACTTATGCTATTTGCAGCACCGAGTTTTTAAAGTTCAATGGTGGTCTAACGAATCAGGTCATGGCTCACAAACACGTTTTAGCAATAAAAGGTTGTACAGTGAATGTGCAACAAGATCCCAGGATTCTAATCTTAGGCCGGTTAGCCCCGCACAGCCCTCTTACTAAAGTGACTACTGTGCGCTCCTGTATAACACTGCGCTTCACATCCTACAACGGCCCCCCCGCATTCCCCCTAGGGAATGAACCAATCCGCAGTTGTATGCCTTATTTGAGGCTGAGTCGATGTTCAAAAATCTTACCAACACATGCTTGATATCCACCCGCTATTCTCATGAGAAAATGCAAAGCACTTAAATAACCTGACATTTAACTCAGGAGGCGCCATAGCGCATCTATTATCAATCTTCTCGAACTGCAAGATGCCTGTCACTAAGTCTTGGCTATCCACCTACTCCGTAGTTTATGAAGAACCGACGATGGTTGATCTAATTAATAATTGCTAACCGTATGTTAGTGCTTCTAGAACATGCTTAATTATGAACTTCCACGTCGACTATGTATGAACCTTACCTAAGCTACACTATCTGTCTTCCAGTTAGCCCTGCACCTCTTTATTATGTCAAAATTATCTCGGATTCGATAATCCTTGGGAATATTCAAAAATGTTCTGCTTTTGACATTACACTAACCGCTATCGCTTAGACATTTTGCCATCCAATTCCAAGAATAGGTAGCCTACAGCTATAACACGCACCTTTGACCAGCATCCATCTGATACACTGTGGCGAACCTTGAAAGAGACATGGCTTTCTAGCGTTCATTTTAAAATGTATCTCCAGCATTGCGGTGCTTAAAATGGCATCTAAACCACATAAATTTGAGTGGCAGAGAGATCGTAGCGTTATGTCACAGCGTTTCGTCTAGCTTTTATAGAATGGTAGTCTATTCCTACTGTGTCTTTGGCAAGATTTAAGCATGATCAAAAGAGCGCAGAATAGACGTTTATAGTAATAATCGTAATAATCGTAATAAAAGTAAAGATGAGAATGAGAAGATGAAATCAGGAGGGAAGGCGGACTGATATGACCTAAGTTTCATGTTAGAAATTTTGTGATTTACACTACCGGAAGCCGCAATTGGTCTAGGTACAGATACCGAAGTATATCTTTATAGAAGCATAATTAATCTTTACCGTGCGAAACACGACTCTTTTTCTCGAGCTTTATGACAATATGAAAATTATCTGCCAGCCTTTTTTCCCCAATTTACAAGTTTTGCTGGCACAGGGTTGGAAATGGTTCCAATGTAATGAGTATCCATATGCCAGTAACTTTGAAGGTGACGATCATGCCTGAGGGGCTTATATCCTGCAAGCATAAAGCAGCAGGCAAGGAAGAACACTCGAGCTTTCTCCTTACTTGCAAACAAGATAGATTTCAGGTTCATAACGTCTAATAATCGTCTTACTAATCTCCCACCATATTGTTCGAAGTGCTTTGTTACAATTCTCACCTATTAACAATATGCCACTATTCTAATATTGAGACGCATAAAATACGTTTGTGTATATGTTGTTGACGCTATCTGTCATCGGTCACTAGGGAGGCTCTCCTATATTTTAGCTATAGTGCTCTATGCAAGCTGTACTTCCTTAGAAATAGGTGAACACTAAAGTCATCATAGTTTTTCAAGTATTTTACTTATTGAATTTTCGTTTATTTTCGTGTATGGAGAGGATTTATCATAGACCATCAAAGTTTAACATCTATATTGTCTAAGAAATTGCTCACAAGCAATGCTGCACTTCCTCACAGGCTTGTCCTGAGTCATCTTCCTTTTAGTCCTCGACAATACAGATCTTGACATGTACACCATGAGAGTCAGCCCGAGGGACACCTAAGAGCACATCTCTAGCAATATCAATGTCTCTCTCTCTTATAACTCCACTAATATCGAAGTTGAATTGCCGGAAAATCTTAGCTACTACCAGATATAGTTCAGCCCAAGCTAAGTTGATACCTGTACATGAGCGTGGACCCCGGGAGAATGCCAACAGATATCGCTGGAGATTTTCATCTCCTAACCATCGTTCAGGTCTAAACACATGAGGTTCAGGGAAGATATCTTCATCCTGGTGTATTAGGAATGGTGTCATGCCAACTGCTGTTCCCGGTGGAATCACTTTGCCATCGTATATCAGTGTTTTCTTTTGAAATATTCGCACAATTCGGTGTGAAACCGGAACAGCAAGACGCAGACCTTCTTGGAGAACAGCGGTCAGATATTGAAGGCTCTCGAGCTTTCTAAGTTCGGCGGTAGAGTCCGGATGAGGCATCACGGTTTTGAGGTCTTGGAGAAGTTTAGCTTGCACGTGAGGATTTGCGGCTACGTGGTACGAAAGACATTTCATTACGAATGCCCTGCAAGTTGTCAGTATTGCTTTAAACAAAAGTAAGCTGTGGGAAATATTCTTACGTAGTACCTGAACCTGCAGCCACTAGTGTAAATGCTTCATCTCGAAGACGGTCCCTGCCAAGTTCCCTCGCTGGCAAATTGCTCTTTAGTAAGTCGTGAAAAATTGTTCGATGCCCAGATACAGTGTAAGATAAGCCTTTTTCATTCCGAATACTCTCTATTTGTCTAGATAGTTGCTACACTTCTGTTAATTAATGAGCTTGAGTCGGATATTGTGCCTACTTCGCGATAAATATAAATATCTCTTGCTGCAGGTTTTATATTCTTTACAATCGATTCCTGTTCATAATATTAAACACCGAGCATATCTAAAGTGTCGATTAAGCCTACCGGCAAGGAATATGTAAACTCCATAAGCCAGGGGATATGAATGTTCTGAGCCAAACATCAGAATAAAGCTTTAGTTGCAGTGTACCAAGTCTTACCCAAAGGCTCATTTTTAGAAAAGAATCAATATCATCAAACTCCTTTTCCCCAAAATCCGCTTTCAAAGTAGTTTCAGGATCTGTAGAGAAGCAATATTCGTTGATAATATCCAGTGTTAGGGCCGCAAAGCAATATTTCAAATTAACTGGCTGACCTGTTTTATTTGCATCACGTAGGCGGTCGCAGAGTCTGTTAACAAGGGAAGTTATAGACGGAACAAGCTCTGTAACCGACCGTTTGGAGAAGAAAGGGTTCAAGGCGCTCCTTCTTATGCGGTGGAGGTCATGATCTGCGGTCCCGATGGCCTAGAGATAAAATATTATTTATTTGAATCTATCGGAAAAACCGATCATATGAATCGTAACATACAGCTGGATATGGCCCAAATGCTTTAGCTGATCGAAGCGGCTTATCAGCTTTACCGTTTGTAGCGTTGAAAACCTCATCGAAGTAGTGTGGATTGGCAATATGGAGGTCATTCGGATTTATCCTGACCACAGGGCCTATGTAATTAGCACTGAAGATGCATGGAGGACTTTTCATGACTACCATATCGTTTGTGGAGCTCTTCCAATTTGAATGTGAGCCCTGTCATATAAAGATCATAATACAATTCGTAGGCATAGGATGCAATCGCGAGTTTGGGACCTGGAAAGCCGGAGAGCGGATGGAAGAAAAAGCGATATATTGTTATGCATGATATCCAAAACAAGAATGCCACAATAGCGAATCCGAAGCAAGTTGCAGAGTCAAGGGTAAGCAAAGACATTGTAGTTATGATTAAATCCAGTTATTGATATCGCGCGATGTCTATTTGCCGTCTTTGAATACCATTACCAACGGTCGTTCAAATGGGTGAGGAAATGTCAAGGACCTCCACTCACGATAGGGACCAAAGAAGAGGTTCCTCAGCGTAAACGTGTGATAAGGTTCTTGTATTCCGATAAGTCTAAGGAAGGAAGCTCTTCATAGGGAGAGATCTAGGTATACTAGCTAATGGGGATGTGGCCACAACAGGAAGTTGGCTATACGTTTCGCTTAACGGTGGATCCATTTGTACTTGTAGATAAGGAGCCAGCGTGGATTAGACACAACTCGTATGGCAATTTAACCATAGTCAAGAGCATGTTTGTATTGGAATACAGAAGCTGTACTACGTAGCATTTGTTGGTTTTTAAATTAACTGTTGGAAAAAGAGGCATCAGTTGGCATAAACCAACTAAACGATATAATTCTATTGGGTGGCTGTGGTGATGAGCTATTATATGTGTACTTTATCACCAACTCCTAGCATTGAAGCTTGGGCTGGTTTCAGCGCCATAAATATACGTCAATTCAGCCTAAGCTATCAGGTAACTGGATCCATGACAATATTGAGCTGAGCCCACAATGTTCCTCATAATTCTGATAACGGAAAGGATTTACAATTTAAGGAGGGTTCCTGGATGCATTGAAATGAAGGCGGTGTGAATAAATAGCTTTGTGGATGTAGCAGAGCTTTGGCTATGGTTGTTTGGTGGTGGTGGTGTATTCTCAATACACGTACCTACTGATGGTCATGTGATACAGTCACATGACTACTGTGGATCCCTAGTTGGGGATATCATCAGCACTCGTAGTTAGTCAATAATCAACACCAACTACTCTACAAATACAAATGACACTCTACGTGAAACGCAGTAGTCGTGCCACGTATTCAGAGTCAATCAACGCTAATAATGAACTTTTATATTTAAATAAATTGATGTTTGGTGGCTCTTATACACCACCCACATGCCCATATTGCACAAATAGCCTTCAAAGGAAACGAGATTCAAGTATTGAATATTATATTACGAAGTCTTCAAAATAAACCAAAAAAGGTACACTGATATTAGAATTAAAAGGTAAGCTCTCTGGAGAAAGTCTATAGCTTAAGCGCTTGCGCCTTTGGTATGGTGATGCAGCAGTCAAAGACGAGTTTCGGAATGGGCAGTTTGTTATTTTTCTAGTCCGAAGCAAAGCATGTGCTTATTGTTGAGATATTGTGACTTTTTCTATCTGAATGTTCTTCACAACCCTGCAGTTTCATCTCTCTTGCAATCGATTTGTTGTCAGCCTAAACTAAGTGTAGTACTCAATGTTTGCATTAAAACAGTTATCAGCCCGGTATTAGTAATTCAAACAAGTCAAAATTGGCTTTTGTATAGCTTTTCAATTGCCTGAGACCCGTTAATTGTGAGCCAGGTCAAACTACTACTGAGTGGCTGATTGTGTACACAGGGCCTTTTCCAACCAAATTGCGAAGCATGAGGCTGTGAAACAAGAAAGAAAGTGGGGAAGACAGGTTGACAGAAAGGCATCGGTATGACTGCCAGCTTGCGAGTCTTTCCAATTGGCTGATAAGACCGCGTCGCATTCAGCTTCCTGCAAGTGAACACCACACATACTTGAGCTCAGTCGAACCTGTGACAGAAAAGAAAGCCACTACATGCTTACAAATCATTGTGTCAAGGGTGTGCGAAATTGTGTATATCATGCTCTTCATGATCAATGTAGGCTTGTTGTATCAAATAAGTGAGTACATTCTAAACGAGGTGTCTTCAAAATCGCCCACTGCTAAGAGAACTCTAATGAAATTGCCACAATGGTCCTTCAAGCAGAGAACAAAGTATATGCGCAAAGTTTCCAATACTCACAAGGGGGTCATCCCATTTGGCCAAGGATTCTGTCCAGCGAAATGAGGCCAGGCGACTGTGGATATTTTAACGGGGATGGAGACTTGGTCACTATCCTACAATTGACAGATAGTAAATCGATCCAGGACCGCGGATTACCGCCTTTGAATAATCTCAAAGTCAAACATGGAGGCTTCACAGAATGGTCTGAAAAAACTTCTTACAAAGTGTACCGAAATGCAACCACCCTGGAGGGAGCGGCTATGTGAGTCGATTTTTCTTTGGGATGTTTGGACACAGTTCTAAAAGAATGAGACATGACATCTGTATTCTCCCGTATTTTGTAAGCAAGTCGTGTACCAATGATACCCACGGTAAGTTCTTACCAAACGCCAGTATATTGACTGATGCATTCATTACCAGTGCTCCAGGCGCCCCTGTTGAAGCAAACGCAGGCATAAAATACACTTGCGGAACCAAGCAAGGCGCCAATAACTTGTTCGCGAATTACCAGCGGTGAAGACGATGTAATCAAATGGGTGAATGAGAACATTGACAATTTGATTCCTAGAGAAACCACTAATAAACCTTATGTCAGTATCATGAAAAGAGTATTTTGGGTTATTGGGAAGACGTACCATGCTCCTCAAAGCGCAAAGACGGTTTTCAAGCGAGGACCAAGAGGCTTCGGTGCATGTTGGGGTGAGAGTTCCTAATGCCGGCCATGCAACAGCGTCTAGTGAGTGGTGGAAAGCACAAGATATATCTAGCGGATGGATAAATCACAAAGTGAGTCATGAACAAGGATCATCTAAGTTGCTTCGTACTCTACATTTGTTCAATTTGGTTTGATAAACACACGATCTATAGCCATATTTGTCATGCTTTGACATTTACTCTTTTTTAGGCTAAGGAAGATAATCCTGAGGGTATATGGGCTATCTTTCTGTTTACCAAAGCAATTCTCGGCTTCCAATATCTCCTTGGACTTCGAAATGCTCAAGCCCAAGCACCAAATAAGAAAGACCCACAAGACGAGCCTGCCGAGTTAGGTGTGGTGATGTTTGCGGGGGGGATATTGTACGTAACCCCAACATGTAAACTCCAACTTCTTCTCGCGCAAGCTTAAATGAAGACCTCAACTTTCATAACCACTTTCTTACACTTACCTTCTTTCATAGGTGGAAGCCGCGAACGTTTGCCTCCTTACGCTCCCGAGAGTTCAAAGCCGAGACCGAAAGACATAAGCAAGAAATGCTCCGCGTGAACGATGAACTCGGGCTTCTCATGGAAGACCCCAGAGGAACTGAATCTAATCCCGAGGAAGCCTATCTTGAACTCTTTCCCGGCGCGGTGGGAATAGAACTGAATCTTGGATTAGCACAGTATGATGATAGTTATGGAATGTTTGTGGGTGATGACTAGTTTTTTGGATTTTCTGCGCGATCACTAGTTGGGTAAACGTTGCTACTTGTCTTGCCGCAAGGATGAATGTGGAAGTTATATGGAAGTTGAGATTGTTAAACTATACATGACATTGAATTTATATTTGATTTTTGTGATGGAATGCATTTTAAAAATTAGATGCAAGTAGATAATTCAATAGTTTAGTATTTAGCAGGTAAGTTAGGTGAAAGTGAAACTTAAGCTTACCCAGATAATCTGCGCCGAATCTTGCCCTCACGAAAATCCGTTTCCGTCTTTGCACCTGAGCAGTAGCAAGCCTGGGCCAGGCTAAGGAGAAGACGGCTCGTTAGGCTCCTCGGCTCCAACTGCTGCCAGCTAAATTTGGAAAGAGTAAAGCAGAGATTCTTTCGGGGCCGATATTGGACCCCCCAACTTTACCAAACATCAGATTCAACCTCATTTATATACCAATATGGCATTAATTTTGTTAACTATTTATTCACCTTCTCTCTGCCAAAAGTTATCATATCTGAATATATAATATACTATATATTAGTGATAGTCGATTGGCGATTCGGTACAATTCCAAAGTGCCAAAAGGACAACGACTCAAATTCTAAAAGTCTCTAGCGCCGTATATAAGCATATTATCTATAATATAACTTTACTAGATAATTTTTCTAAATAAGATATTGTTTATACAAGACTGTTTAATAAGGTATAACACGGCAGTTATATTAAGAGTAATAATAGCTGGTATATTTAATCAATATAATAAAACTCATGCGAATGTAAAACTATATCCAGGAAAGGTTTATATATATTCCCAAAAGACAAATAATTTCATGCAAATAAGGTAAGGCAGGGCAAGGCAGAATCACCTTAGCAATAGGAGTTTCTTTGACGAAATTGTTTATGGTTATTAGTGTAATTTTTGGTTATTGTAGAATTAATGCAATAGCGAGACTAAAATAAAGAAAGGTTTATAATATAGTTCAGCAAGAGAGCCACGCAAGACACAAATACTAAAATTATACAAAATGCCAAGTAGCTTTATATTAATGGTAATATATTGATTTAAAAGGGCTTATGGCTTTTATATCGGCTGGCCCTCTTACGATTTATATAGCAGCGAGGAACCTCGCTGTTGCGAGATTTACGAAGCAGTAAGACTTTTTCAGAAAATGGAATATAGATAATTTCAATTGAAAGTTACACAATCAACACGGCAGACTCATCTCGGCAATAATGCCGCACTAATGAAGGGGTCTGGAAGTTGACGTCGAGGATTTGAAATCTATATATGGACAAAGCTACGCTGGGAAAAGAATAATACAGCTGTGCTCTGCCCTGTATAGCTGGGAAATTCATGCAGACCATGGCTAGTACCACGACTGGCATGATTCATTCGGTGACGGAGTTCCAGCCATGGATCAATAGCCCAATCAGAACGAGAGGAGCGCCGACATAAGTAAGTGGAATTCGATACTCGGACACATGTTTGTTGCTGGTGGAAGACCGAGTCGTCATGTAGAGGAACAGTCGGTCTATAAGAGAGCTGTGACCCAGCAACCTCACCAAGTGCGCAAGCTATGTAATGAAGACCACTTACCTCGACTGATTGGCTGGTCTGTAGGCTATGGTAAGGAATCTTTCTGTCCATGATTTGTTATTCCTTCCTCAGGCAAAGAGTTCAGGCTTCGGCAAGGCGCAACGAGTATTTCGACTCTGCGTAATTCACACAGCGCTGATCCGGCAATTCACATCTATACCAAGCGGGGTTAAATTTCTTTCTGGAACTCCAAGTATTTATCGAGCCAGATTCAAACACGTCGCATTATAACTTACAAGTGTCAAACCCAACATACAGTCATCCAATGCACAGCCAGCAACTCCTAATCTGTTACCAATAATAAGTCGAAGCTTCTCACGATCCATTGCATAATCGTTTCTCAAATCCCTCAAACTCTTTCGCCGGCTATGGACGCCGACAGCGACTCGAAAATCGTGCAAGGAAAGAAACGCCAGCGCGTCGATGACGAGTACAAGGAGGACCCTACGCAACAACAACCTCCAAAGAAGCGTAAAACTAAAGAAGTAGCTGAGAATCATGCCCCTGCCTCCGAACGCCTTCGAAAGACAACTTCTCTGAGAGCCTCCAAAGCGGCAACTCCTCCGCCACAAATTCCCTAAATACCAAATCTTCGGCCAAGCAGCTCTCAGACCGCAAGCTCTGAACCAACAAAGGCTGCCATAATAACGACTGAACCAACACATTCCCAGACAATAGCTTCTCGGGTAGCAATCCCTTCATTTCACACTCATGACGATATCGCAATGGTCGATGTCAAGGCAACAAACAAGGAGGTAGAAACAACACAGGCAAGGCAGAAGCAAACAAAACAGCGGAGTATGCACTCCAAGCAGACGTCTCCATTTCAGCTTCACGTGCTACAGGTGTGTTGGCATTTTGAATCTCCCGTTCATCATTCACCACGCTAG
>Ga0247807_10000620_pt1 | contig 22200 bp, 21 predicted proteins | sample UWRJL074202C1_FD_179931 | JGI IMG/M metagenome (GOLD analysis project Ga0247807, IMG submission 179931) | Plant litter microbial communities from Arlington Agricultural Research Station in Wisconsin, United States - UWRJ-L074-202C-1 | ecosystem: Environmental > Terrestrial > Plant litter >...
TTTGAAAAGGCATGGCACATGGCAAGAGTCCACACTAAACAAGCTGTTGATGTTGTGGATGACAAGGTCACGTCTAGCAGAGATGCGGTTGAGGGTTGGGTGGGCAAAGGGAAATAGGCGTGTGCTTTATGCATACGAGATATCACGTATATGTAATCACTGTACGAACAATAGAATTTCATTTTTCCACATAAGTTCGGGATCTTTCTGAAATTGTGTCGTATTACAGGACGACTGACATTCCAATGGCAAGGCAAGTTTCTGCATCGGCAAGTGCCTTTTTGCTATCATGAGGCTGCAGAACCCATATCCCCTCTAATGTCAAACGCCATGATATATTCCAAAAGGAACAGCCACTAGTAGGATATAGACCATTTAGTGCAACACTGAGAAGTATCTACTTAGCTTAATTGTACAATACATTCCAAGCGGCGACTGTGGATTGATATCATGTGGCTTAGTGCATCTCATTGGGAGGTGACTTGTTCAGTTTTGCTAAGCCAAGTTCATCTTTATTGAATTTAGTTGATTAGGCAGGGCGAAGAAAGGTTCGTTGTTTCGGAGGAGGGGTTAGTTGGCATTATTGTATGCCAACTCCAACTATAAGAGGCCGCCAATGGCGTTGCTGCCAAAGGCTATTATTGCTAGCATTTATTGTATCATTTTTTACTGGAGGCCTCTCAATAAGGCAGATCAAAGTACTTATTCAGCCGCAACGTAGAAATCGAGGCTGAGTTCAGCGTATGATTGGTGGCCTCTCATTCTCAATCGTGGGGGCTATTGTCTCACGTCCCTATGAACCTGATATATAAGTAGGCATCCAGTTTTCCTCCATATCAGACTCTGCTTCGTAGCATCATAGCCTCGTCTGGCACTCCTCTAGTTGATCCTGCTCTGAGGAGCATACTACTATTCGGCTGTTGCCGTCACTTTGTCTGGCATAGGGCCCCTTATTTGGAGGGCTACAGCCTGGAGCCAAGTCGCGGGGTGACCGCTCCATCAAGCGGTCAACCGCGCACAGGCTTCTAATTCTAAACACATTCTGTCTTGAGTAGGTCCATTGTAACGCAGGCGAAATATGGTTGTTGGCTTCTGTAACTGACATCATCTTTCAAAGCTGTTATCTCCAATCAGACGTCCAGCCGACCGTGGATCCTCGGTCCATTTCTCACTGCCCTCAATATGTGTTAGATCCACCCTCACTGAAAGACGTGTCCAAGAACCCGACACCGGAGGATGACAACCAACAGGTTAGGAATTCTTGGGGAGAAGCTGCCGTGCAACGTTATGAACACGAAGTCAGCACCGATTCGAGCCGTGATCGCGAAGAATCGGTCTCCGAAGCAAGCCAATCCGTCGCAGCTGAGAGTGTAGTGCGAGCCATTTCTTTTGTAACACCATTTAGTAACATCCCTCACGACGGAGCCGTGGAAACCTTGGATTTCACGTCTACGATATCGAAAACAACAACTCCTTCTTCGACAGAAAATAGATTTTTATCAAGAACGCATGCGCTGTTGGCAAATTCGCCTCAAAATTTGCCTCAAGAATTGGATCCCGCGTCTGTCCCTGGAGTCGTTGACCCTATACTATCAGCAGAAGGCCGCTTTAAATGCCCCAAATGTCCTCGAGACTTTGCAGAACGTGGCAAGGCAAGGTAAGTTCTGATTAATCCTCAAATATTGATCGTACAAGCTAAACTCTGCTTAGACGCCATGTTAATTCATATAAACATGCCTATCGTTGCCATATTTCGAACTGCTTGTGGAGCTTTCATGCTCCCAAAGATCTTCTCCGCCACTCCAAGACTCACAACCTTCAAGCTGCCCGATTTGAGTGTGCAATCCGAGGTTGTCGCTCCAAGCGCGGCAATCCTAGCAGCTTCGCTCGTCGAGACTTGCTGCGGCGTCACATCGAAGATTTTCATCATTAGTCACATTCGGGACGATCGTTAGCCTAGCTGCTACATGTAGTGCGCAGCTCTCGGGAAATCATCTATAAGGCTACACGGACTGCCAATTTTATAGATTAGTATTTGTGTGACTTTTCCTTTCTCATTTCGCTGCTGTTTCAGGAACAAAATTTAATAAACGTTTTCACACACATTCAATGCTGGAAGTCGAGGGTAGCGCCTGTTCTTCTCGTTGCGATCACCTCAAGTACCATGGATGTGCAAGAGGGCGAGATCGACCGACAGCCAGTGTCGCAAGCTACCGGATGGTTGGATAGCTGTTCTTCCATTCGGGGTTACCATACCATACGTTTAAGTAGAGATGAGTTCGTATTACGAACTCATCTCTTTTGTAATAGAATTCTCACTATTTACGACTAATGACACATCAGCCATCAATTTATAGCTTTCATTCAGTCCTTCTAACATCCTCTACCACTTTTGTCAAATGTGAAACAGCAGCATCCCCCGTATTAACCACTCCACACCTCTCAATCATCATAATCTCCGCCTCCCCCATCGGCCGATGTCTCATGCCCATCGGCACCACAAAAATCTCTCCTTTCTCCAGAACGACATCCTCAATTCCTTCTTCGCGCTCCAATTGTAGTGTCAACGTCCCACTCAAGATGTAGAAAAATTCATCCGTGTCCGGGTGAGCATGCCAAATGAAAGGACCGCTGGTGCGTGCGATTTTGATGTCGTATTCGTCATTGACAGTCGCAACAAGCTGCGGTGTGTATGGCTGGGTTATGCGGGAGAGGAGGGTCGGTACGGAGAGTTTTGGCTGCATGATTGGTGAAGTGAATGAAATGCTGTGTCAAGTGAACAGAGATTCTGAGATTGCAACGACTACGCCGAGAATGCGATGAAGGAAGTTGGGTTTTTGCGGGTGGGGGTTCTATTCTAATTACAGAAGAGATACCTTGATGTTTGAAAGCCTGATTTTGGAAAAGGATCCGGTATCTTTATATCTCCATATATGTATGCCCTCACGCCCTGCAATTGACAATAGGCCTTGGCCCCATGCCCCTATTTAAGCGAAGAGCATCACGTGTAAGATGACCAGAACCACTTTTCCAAAGCGGTTAGTAGTTAGCGGCTGGCTCAACAGTTCTATAATGTAGTGTAGAATACGGGCAATTGGTCATGATAATGTGCGATACTATGGATTGCTGTTTGTTAAGTTAATGAAGCCTCAACACGAAAAACAACGAACTGATTTAACAATGCTAGGTAGGAAGGGGTATTAAAGGATGAGATGACCCTCATTGGTTTTTCAAAAATTTAAGATCTGATGGATACATCGAACCAAATAGAGGAAGTCAATAAAGCTATGTTTTTTTGGCTGAAAATTTCATGTATGACCTTCTTAGGGATGTTTGTGTAAATCTTTATATTGTAATTTGTTCGAGTGTCAAAGTCGCTTAAACATGTGAACCTGAAAGCGCATATTTTCTATGCTGATCGGGTACTTCAAGGACTCATCTAGTCTGAACCATCGACTCTCATCTATAACCAACTTCTTCCACAAAGCCACCTTTCCTGTCTCTTTCCCAAGCAGCGTGCGGTCCATCAGCCAATGCATAGGGTATTTCGTCGGGACTTCTTTTTCTTTAGCGAAAGTTACAGTCTTTCGCTGAGACCCGGAGACTGTAGAGCTTGGGTCCTCAATTTCAGAACTAGGAATGGCATCCTTCTCGCTAATTGTAGAGGATGAGTCGCGCCTCTCCACCAGCTTTTGGATAGCGATTTCTGAATAGCTCCCTGCGCTATCGATAACGCATAACAAAGTTCCTTCCTTACATGCTAGTGATAACTCCATTAAAAGTTTTGTGGTTTTCGCAAGATTGGTTGCATAAAGTTCATTCAGTGTGAAAAACATGGTGACCAAAGCGGGTTCGCTTCCGAGGAGGCCCTCCAGTTTCTTTTTATCAAAACCCAGAATATCAGCTTGGGTAAACTCAATATTAGTTGCCCCTGGTTGAATAAACGATGCATTGTTTGCGCGAGCTGAAGCGCTGGCGTATTTTGACAGTGTAGGCGGAGTAGTGAAACCAGATTCGATCTTGGAAATAACATTACTCCAAGGCGCTGCATCGACAAGATGTAATTTCAAGATTGCTTTTCCGTCGTCACTTTCTAAGCTGTCAGGCTGTTTCACGCCCTCTGCTAATTCTCCGGCAGGTTTGCCACGACTTCTTGGATGAAGGTGACGCACTAAAGAACTGAATGCAGCCATCTCCGCCGCTCCTCCGCCTATACAGAGAACATTCGAAGGTTTTCGTTCAATCGTTCCATCAGAATTCTTATCTAAAAACATTCTAACCCACTTCTCGTCCTTACACTCTTCAACTACCCACGCTAGAAGATTGGAATATCCCAGCATCCGGCTTGGACTCCATCTCACCGCGTACGCCTCACACCTCTCCTCATTTTCAAAAGCAAGCTCAAAGTCACGCTTGAATAAAGCATCTTTAATATTCTGAAGTAGAGGCTTCAACCCATCAGGGTCTTGGGATATAGGAAACGTTGTCCGGAATATGTTCAATACCAACTGTTGCAGCTCGACCGGGAGTAGCTGTGGCTGGACATTCGGTAAACTAGCCTGCGCTGGAGCACGGGGGGTGTTGCTTTTGACGACTTTCCTCGAGAATCCTGGGCCCTTCCAGTCTGGGCGCTGTTTGGGTGGTGGTGGTGGTGCTCTCGAGGCACCAGAATTGGACGGCTCGTGTTTCCGCCGGGATTGTTCAAGACGCTCGTACTGACTCATAATCTCTTTCTCCAAAAGGTCCTATGATTCCCAATAAAGAATAATATCGTTGAAGTCACGTATGAATTGTGATAAAGTTGTTTCAACAAATTTTCGCTTGTGTGAAGTCAGGTGACTTTACAAGCGGCTTGTCACGCGTGCAGAAGTACTCACTCTAGGAATGTTAAGAATTTCTCTCCAATAACAAATATTGGCATTCATAGCACTTTCAAATTACATAAACAGCGTTCAGTTGCGAAAATACCAATAAAAGTGAATAGTAGCAATTGAGTTTCAAATGGGTGTTCAGAGAAACGCTGACCAGGGCTACCCCTTTCAATACTCGCTTAGTAGTAGTGCAACTGTTATGAGGTTATTTATCACTGTGGCATGTGCTTTAAAGAAAGCATGTAAAGCACCCGAAACTTCACGTCTACATGGGTTCAATATCATGTAAGGTTAAAAATAATACAAGATCAAAGACTCAAAGGTTCATACAGGGGAGACTAGAAAATACACGGACGTTTAGCATGTTGATTTCTCAGAGAAAATGATAGTTGTGATGATAGAGGCTGTTTACATATTCAGTATTATAACACAACGTCATCAAACCATCAACCTAAAAGCAAATCGAGACACCTGAGCATAGTTACCCGTAGACACAGACATACCCCTTGCGTGAAATAAAGTGGTGAGACAAGATCGTGCGCTCCTATGCTGACTGTGCCAATACATCCTGTATGGCTGAAATAGATGGCGAGAAAAAGTATTCGCCACCTCTTGGAACAACCAAGACATCGCTAGTCAATTCAAGGGCTGAAGCCTCCTGATCAGGAACAACACCGACCATTGAACGAGGACCGCTACCGCCAACATTTGCTCCGATGATTGGGTCGAAGCCCGGCTGGACAGGCTTTCCAAAAATGAATCCTACTTTGTTTGCCCAACCTGGAAGTTTTATCAGCACATAAACCTTGTTAATACGCAGATGGGAACTTACTCTTCTGGACAAATTGAAATCCATTTTCTATGTTGCTCTGATAGGACACAAATAGAAGGCCACGCTCAAGTTTTGGGCTAGGTGAGCTTTTCTGGAGAGAGGCTTCTGAATCGGTAACTTCTGGTCCATACTGAATTCCACGGCGGAAAAAGCGGTGGCTGACGGAACTTCCAAAGTTGTCAAGGTCTGATCGCGGATAAGTTTTACGAGTATGTGCAGCGAAAGGACAGCGGGACTGGCTGTTTGTATCATAGCGGAAGTTATTGTTGCGCTCAGGGTCAAGAGCCAGCTTAGGATCATCCTCACGTGAAGCAACATCGACTGGAGCGCCTATGAAAATTAAAGTCAGTTATATCGTCCGTATCTTTTTTTCACAAATACGTACCACTCTTCCATCGTCCTACAAGACGGGCACCAAGTAGACCTTTTTCTACTCCAGATGCTGCTGAACTGTCTTCCAGAAACTTGTCAAATTCTGGAACGCGCTGTTTGAGTTGCCTGAAGCATAAAAAGCTTCCATCTTTGGCCCATCTTGGTCTTGTGACTTTCTGTCCAGCTCCGTCTACATCACCTTCTTCACCGACAAGAACTCTTCCTGGTGGAAGGATCTCAGAAACAGGTTCTGAAGTTTTTTGTGAGAAGCCTGCAATTGTAGGTTGAGAAATCCCATCGGCAAATCCAAAGCTAGAATTCAATTCGAATTAATGTATTGCTTCCAATAGCCACCAAAAAGGATTGCAACACTTACTGCTCATGGGCGCTAGTATCCCCAGGACGCACGTGTCCTTCCACCTGATACACCGGCTCTATAGATGTACCCGGCTTTCCAACCTTAAATATCTTCAGAACATCTGCCAATTTCGACTGTAAAAGTGGATGGCTGCTTCCAGTAACCAAGATTACGCCGTGAATCTCCTCCATGAATGCATCCTTCCATTTATCGATGTCATCACCGAGATCTGCTGCATCTTCCACCATACCTAGATTGAATGGTCCGTCATTTAGCTCGTCCTTGACTCCAAGCTATATGGGTGAGACACTTGTTAGTGAAACATCACTACTTGGAGATTTTGAATTATTGAGACTCACTGCTCGTAATCCTTTGTGAGAAAAAGCGATGTTTACTCCAGACATATCGAGAATATTTGGTCTAGTGTGAGATTTAGCCGCCTTTTCCTTCTCCACCCGAATTCTTTCACGGTCGGCTTGGACATCGGAAGCACTCGTGATCGAGGGAGTGAGCTCGAGAAGGTGGGTGCAAAAATCCTTGCGTCTACTTGGATCAATTTGGAAAAAGAAAAAGATCTGGCCTTTTTTAGGCAATCCTTCCCTATAAAGAATGAGTACAAAACTTAGGCAAAATTTAAGTGAACTGGAACACTTACAGGATATCACCCTGAATATTGTTAAGATCAAGTTGGGCTTGAGGAGTTCCCATTTTGAAATTTTACACCGGTATTGAGTATTGATTTAAGTAACGAATAAATTTGCTTGACTGATGCTTAACTCCTGAGTTGTAAGTTTTACTTAGAAGTTCAAAAGATGTGAATAGGTCACTCATATCTAGGAAGAGAGGTGCTTATATAGCCTCGCCATAGCGTAGGCATCATCTTCTTGAGGGGAAGCGCTTGGCAGGAAAAGCCAGCTTGTACGCTTCAACCAATGTAATCAAGCAGTTTTGCACAAAAGTATTCTTGATCTTGAGGCATGCCGCCATCATACCGCCATCATACCGCCATCATACCGCCACTCTGCAATAAAGGTCTGACACTACATAGCCATCACGTATCACGTTCACTGGTGGTTACCGAGCTGAAAGTCAGGCGTGAAGTCTAAGTCCAAGACTTTTCAGGGTGAGACTCGTATTCAGACAGGTAGCAGTGCCCACTTAGAAATACAATAAATCTTATAGGCTCAGAATCAACCTGGACTTGGAGGATTGAACTTACTGAGAATTTTCTCTGCCTCACTCTGTGTCAAACGTCATATTTTATAGAACTCAACTTCACACTAGAAATATCAAAGAACCAGCCTGTAAAGCAGCAAGCAGCAACCAGTAAGCAGTGAGAGTTAAGGAGACATTTAAAGTATTTGGTAGCTACCAACCGTGCTATGTAGAATGAATATGCTGGTCCGTAACTGTAAGTAACGCACAGGCTACGAAACAGGTGAATCCGGACGTTATTCCGGACTAGTGTTACACGATCAAACTTGCGCGGCGGCCAAGACTGGGCTTCCTTTCCAAGCCAATTGGCTGGCTGACTGCTGGGACACTAATCGAATAAAAGAAGATGATTTGAAACAGCTGTTCAAGGAGCGCTGAAAACGGGCAACGTATGAGTCAAACACGGCTTCCTGCATTTTCACTTCACCGACTGTTAAAGCTTTCTTTCCAGCATTAACTCAACGGGCTATTCGATTGAAGGCTGGCTAAACCGCTGGCTTACGTGAGAGACATGGGGCTTAGAGAAGTATTTGAGACATAAAGAGCTGCTTGTGGATCACTACTCTCGATGTTATAGATTGAGATTGAGAGATGCAGGTTATGGATATAGTTGACCTCCTTCTACCAAAGCCCAACTGCACAGAGAGTTGCTCATTCAAGAAGACATCTATTTTACGGTATAGAAATGTGGTGTAGCTGAAGAATAGAGTTACACAACTGACAAAGCATCTTGTCACATAATGCGTCAGCCGCATGGCGTTAAGCGGATCCGATCGAGAACAGTGTACTGTAGGTAGGGCTGAGACTCATATTCACCTCGCCGAGAACATATAAATCCGCTGCATATTGTTGGAAACTGATTGGCCAAATTGGCGAAAGCCATGTAGGTGACGGTAAAAAGTAGCAGAGTATGGTCAACCACACCTTAGGTAGCTCCACATCTGTTAAAAGGATGCTGCGGATGGGCGGTCATGCTATGCATTTGCAATTGAGGGAATTTACAGGCGCGGAACATCCGCTGACTATTTCAGCCTATTCCTCGGAAGTCTTGGCTCAATTGCATCGTGATAGCACGTTGGCGAAAGGTTACGAGCTATGGTGGCTGGATTGTCAGCCTGGCTTATATTGAATCATGCGGTTTTGCTTACTCGGCACTTATCTCCAATAAACCTCGTATACACGTGCGTTTTCCACGGTCACGATCCTAGGTTTCTGACTCTACCTGCCATATAAATAAATGACCAATACTACGTCCATCACAGCAATATTACTTCTTTTACGAGGGCGAGCGCCAAGTCTATCTGTGAACCAAGATGTCAGTTATGGTTTCGCTTAAAGGCTATTTTTAAAACTACGTCTGATAGTTTGAAAGTCTAAACATCGACGAACAGGCCACGCGCTAGAATGGAACCATGAGCAACTTAAGCATACCAAGAGCTCAGCCCTCTGAGATGACTTTGGAGATTCCAAGCTGAGAGCTAATTTGATAACGTGTGGTAATTTGAAAGTGCTTGGGTTCCGAGGCACGTATTGTGCAGATAAATTTCCCCTACTACGTATCTCTCAGTGTAAATAGTAATGGTAAATGTACTTAACTTAAAGTGATCTTTTCTGTATAAAAATTCCCAGTTGATTGTGTAAGAAGATGTCGTCGTGGGGACATTCCTGCTTATACCAGGCTTCCACATCTATGTCTACGATTTTATTGCTCATTAATTCTGCCCGCAGTATAACATGTTCCTTTGTTCATACTAAATTAGTATAATATCGATCTTAGGCTCTACACAGAAACCTAACTACTTCAACTCAAATAGGTCATTACTAAACACTTCAAAGCCATAGCCTTATGTATTATGAGTGTTGATCATAAGCCAAAATGTAAATAAGATACATTTTCATTGTCTATTCTAATTAGAAGCAATAAATCTTAACCCTTAGCCCAAAAATATCCCTGACGTTCTCTCAGCTTTCCCCCGTAACTTCAGCAAGCATAACCTTGTAATGTTAAATGTCTTAAGCAGCGACGAAGTAGTGACATAATGTAACCTGAAGTACAATTTTAAAGTAGTTCTAGGTTGAGATCTGTGATTTAATTTTGAACCAAACAAGCTTATGAGGAAATCTTAGGAATTACCTGACCTAAATCCAAATCCACTTATTGATGCTACACGGGAATACAACAAGAGAATCAGTTCTCTAATCAAGCAGTTAATGATTGACAGCGCCGAAGTACCTTGAGAACCTACACCAGCTAAAAGCTCAAGAAAGTAGCCATGTCTCTTCCCCCTACCTGTTGCTATCTCTGTGGAAGAACTCCACGCGCATTAAACACAAAAAAGCAACCGAAAAAAATAGCCGCTAATTGGCAGTGAGTTGAAACTAACATCCTCACATGAAGATGCACGATATCTGCACTCTTGTGCTACAGTCTTAACACTCTAGCTGATTGAACACACCAGCTATAGAGAACCACATTTATGCGTGGTTTCCGCGCGGTAAATCAACCTGTCTGAGCATTCACAAGCTACAGACCTGTACGATAGTTAATGCATATATGAATATACTGCTTGGGAGGGTGCAACCACTAGATCCCACGCCACCAGCAACTCACTTTCCATAGTTCTAGAAGCGCTCACGTTATACATCTGCACGCACAAGCCAACCTCCAGTAAATAAATAATAAATAAATAGATGGCGTCACGAAGTTCAAATTCATATACCGATATAGAAGAGATTTTTGATTTCCCTTCTTAACCTCTTTCTGAAACCTCTTTCAAAATCCAGATCATCTTCACACACACACACACACACACATAACCGCACCGAAAGCCTCACCTGCATTAACCCTAAAATAAACAGCTATTGTTAACCATCAATATATTTGTCCATCTATCTACGTTCTAGCTAAATAACCGCCAAAAAATAGCAGCGGTGCCTTTGTCAGATGTTGGAATAAACTCTCGCTTCACTGGATTCCAACCAACTTACAGGACCCCTACGCGGCGCTTCAACTGGCTATACTAGCCGGGCAGTTTATCTGATAAGAAACACGGACAAGGAGCATAGATCTCTTAGCCAACCTAATCATGATTGCTGATGACAAAGTAACTCAATGAGCTTCACGGAATGGAACTAGAGGTGGCGAGCATTAATGCACGACTGCAGACTTTGTATGACGTTGCACCAAATATAACAAGACCGATAAAATGTGTAAGCAAGAAGCATTAAGTATCATTTCGCACACACCTGGGTTATTGACCCGGTGTCCTGAATCCCTACCCTATACACAAGAAAATAAGTCTTCCTCCAAACAACGCATCTTTACCCTGAAGGAAAGGTCCATTCCTCCTAGCCCATCAGACCCAAGCATAATACAAAAGAAAAATTTAAAAACAACAATCAGTAAATCGGCCTACTCTCCTCCCACCGCGGGCCGTTGTCCATCCCACTCACTGGACTCGAATTCTCATCGTAAGCCCCCCAACTAACTCTCCCACTCTTTCTCCGCCTCACCCGTGCCTCACTCGCATCGTCTAGCGCTCCAATCCACTCCCAGACTCGACTGATCTCGCCATTTCGACTTTCACGTTGGGCAGAGCGAATGTTTGCATTCATCTCCACTATGTCACGAACTCTCTTCCAGACCTTTTCGCGCTTTTTGATAGAATGCTCATCACGCAAAACATCATCACGGAGTTGACCTATGGCAATCCAGTTTTCAGGATAAGTGGAAGCGTCTTGGGCATGTAGCGAGGCTTGGGTAGCGAGACGATCGAGAGTTAAAGAGACGAGATTGGGAATAGCTGCTTGAGTAGTTTTGTGGGCGAGGAACAAAGAGCGAATATAAAGTGCCACAACGGCTAGAGTGATTAGCCCGACAATCTGGAGTCGATGTCGTTCCAGAGAGAGTCGGAAGGATCGTTTGATGGCGCAGGTGAGGGGGAGACGGGCAAGGGAGTTGGAGATAAGGAAGGTGCGGAGTCTAATGTGGGAATCAGGAACCTGGTTAGTGCTGTGCGTCAGATATTTGTGTGTGAAATTGAGGATGATTTAACACTGTTAAGGGTTGGGTGTTTTGAGCGGAGAATTGGACTCACCCGTCTGCGCGGCTCTCAACTTCGTCTCTACCTTCAATCTCACCAATGGCTCCGCCCCAGAGTTCCTCAAATTCAGACTCAGACATCCCCTTTCTTCGCTTTCTGCTGACTTCTTTCTTCAAATCCTCAGCGTCGATTTCAACAATCGGCGAAGGAACACCCTGCTCATCAACAAGATCTCCACATTCAAATTTGGCTCTACGTTCTCTTAATTCCTCAACAGCCCGATCTGCAACAGCTTTGACCCGGCGTACTTTCTCTCCATCAGGCTCACATGTAGGTGTGAAAGGAACAAGGCCGCCAACAGATAGAGGATGCGGCTTCAAGATGAAATCAGTCTCGCACTGCGTAACCAAATCCTTGGAGCAGTAAGCATGTTGAGGACACGGCTCGCACTGAGGTTCAACTAGTAGTCTCGCCCAGTCTGGAACTTCGACATTGGCAGGTATCACTTGGTTGGCATCTCTGCCAACACCACAGTAACCAACTGCTACCTTCTCTTGCCTGTACCACGTAGCGTACCCCCCCAGAACCGTGAGCAAGACTACCCATACTGGGCCCTTTCCAATACCCTTAGACTGGGGTCGGGTAGGTCGGGGTGGCATGGCCGTCAAGCCTTTGGCAGATCTTTCTCTCACCAATTCCAATTGTTCTTCAGGCGTAAACTCCTCGGTAGGTTCAATACTTGGAATGGTATTCTCATATCCAGCAAAGTTAAGATCCTTGACCGGGATCTCGAATTTCGCTGAAGTTGGTGGATGGATATCTTGTTCCTCTTGCGACAATTGTGTGGTTCGCCTTCTGGTTGAAGCCCCAATACTCTTCCGTTTGTCCTTTACCGCACCTAAGCTTCTTCTAGAGCGCTCACCACTCGAGTGATCGGTCGGAGGAGAGCTGCCACTTTGAAATGGATTATCATAGGTAAAGTTGCTCACCCTCCTTGAAACACCTAATCCATCGTCATCATCTTCTCTCTTGATTTTAGACGCCTTGATCGGAGTAGGAGCCGTAGGTGCCTCGCTTTTCCTCGTTTTCCGCACCGTTCTCTTGACCTCTGCATCTGTCCCGTTCTCTGTGTCCGATGTTCTGGCATGCTTGCTGCTAGCCTTTGGTGTTTTTTTTGTTGGACTCCTAGTGCGGACTGGGGCTGCGGACGAGATATCTGACTCGCTTTCCTCCGACTTCAAGCGCGCAGAAGACTTCCTCGTACTTCTCTGCCTCGGGGTTGGCGGTGGTGGCATTGCTTCTTCAGATTCCTCCGTGACAGTACTTTCCTGAGATGATTCGGCATCAACAATGCCCATGCTAGATCGCTTCGCCCGGGCGCGTTGTGCTAGGATTTTCCGCGCCTGGGGAACGACATTCTCCTCAAAGATCTGGATAAGCTGGGGCTTCTTCGCTCCAGAAGGGTAGGGAATGTTGTGCGAGACGAGGATGGAGCGGATTCGTGGAACAGTAAGGCTGGCAGGGTCGAAACCCGCTTGAAGATACTCAACTCCTTCAGTGTCTGACATGACGATGATCTGTCGTGTCGCGTGTACTACCAGCAGTATTGCGCTCTCACAAGTGAGGATGAGGGTCGTTGGCGGCGCAAATACGATTTCAACCGACTTATGCTAGCAAGTAGTGGCGACAGAGAAGCTCGATCAAGTTGTTGTTACCTAGTCGGCGCGAATGACGTAGCAGTGAGACGTCCTGTAAACACGTCTTTGTTGCCTTAAAGTTTGAGTATGAAACATTCACTGTGCAAATCGAGCTTCACCTTCCTTGTAAGAAAATTGTGGGTGAAAGAATGCACTGACAAAAGTGTAAAGGCCACTTTGTGTGTGAAGAAGAATCAAAATAGGTGGGGAGATGATGGTTGAGAGGGCAACTGAGGTGGATCGGTTGCCCAGAGATTCAGGCGGGAAGTGCTGCTCAACGCCACATGTGGCGGTTTCTCACAAGGCTGACTGAATCTTCTCTTAATGTTTGTATTCATCACATTCACATGCATTTATTCAAAAATCAATTTTCAATTTGGCCAGGCGGTTGTTTTGTTTTTGTAATTTAATTCAAGTGTAGTAGTCTTACAGATCATTGTACCATTAAAGCGCAAAAATCCAAAAAGAAATCAGAAAATGCCATCTCAAAACTCCATCCCGGCATTACAGAACCTCCCTACTGAATGTCTACCCTCTTGACTTCAGTCCATTCCTTTTCCTTCTCCACTTTCGGAACAGTGACAACTAGAACACCATCCTCCAGCTTAGCGGTAATCATATCACCATCAACCTCTTCCTTTTCGGCGTCTCCAGGAGGGAGTTTAATCGTTCTTTCGAACACTCCAACTTTCCTTTCACTCTGACTGAGCATCTTCAGAAACTCTTCGTCACCCTTTCTGTATACGACACCGGCAACATTCAAAGCACCTTTTTCAGCGTCCCAATTAACACCAACGTCTTCTTTCTTCGCTCCTGGAATTGCAACATGTAGGATATATGCTGATGGGGTAGTAAACACATCGATTGGCGGTGTGAATGTATTCTCAGCATCCTCCGTGGCACCGGTTTCCCCAGACTGCTGGCCAGCACCCTCTGTGAAGTTTCGGAATGCTTGAGCGAGCGGATGAGCGCTCAATGATCCCAAGAGAGCCGAGAGATCGAAGGCAGGAGCGCCTGGGAAGGGTGGAGGACCTCTATTGTTGTGACGTGGTCCTCCCCAACCGCCTCGTCGACCATGACGACCATGGCGACCTGGACCATGACGGCCAGATCGATGTGGAGCATCTTCTTCGTCGTGTTGACCTTCGTGGGGAGACCCTTCTCTAGCCTCGTTCTCCGAGTGCTCATGTGCAGCATCCCCTGATGGTGTTCGTTCGTGGGAACTTTCTCGATGCTGACATCTTCCTCGACGGCATCGACGGCCGCCTCTGTGACCTGGGCCACCACAACCTAGGCCGCCGAAACCAGGGCCACCGAAGCCCGGGCCGCCAAACCCTGGGCCGCCAAACCCAAAGCCAAATGGACCACCAAAGCCGGGGTGGTGAGGAGGTGGTGGTGGATATGGAGGTTGGGGATGCGTGCCAGATGGGCCTGGATGACCAAATGGAAATGATCCTTCGGCTGGGTGATCAACACCTGCACCGTTGTTGTTTAGACCTTGCACGAAGTCCCAGAATTGTTGTTGTTGTTGGTTATTAAAAGCCATGATTGCGATGAGTATGAATGAAGAAAGTGAAAAAGATAGAGAGAAGAGAGTGCAGGTCTAGAACTATATACCCTACTACTCCAAACAGGCAATATTGGGTACGTGTGCATCCACCAAGGCAACTTGCCTACATTACTGGTTTAGGAAACAGTCCATACGCAAGGCAGCCACATAACAGCACTGATAATAGATAGAACTAATAAGAAGTGACTCGAAAGCACGAATAGAACACAACTAGCTTCCCGAATGGTTGGGTGCTGAGGCTCTACTGGAGCCGCGCGTACAATGTGGTGATACAGTAGAGGAAGACCACGACTACTCTCACATGTTAACAGTGGCGGAAATACCTTGAATGCGGGGGAGCTGTGGCTGATGCATGACACTGGTCGTCGCAATGTAGTTCATTGCCTAATGAAAGGTATTGGCAAGACAAAGATCGATAGAGAAAGAATGCTATAGATGGTTGATCCGGGACGAATTGCCACCAGGTTCCGACTTGAGTAGTTTATTAGTTGCTTGGGAGGCTAAGAATGCCAAGACATATATATATTGCCTCAGGCCCCAAATCGATAATCATTACGCTCTGTATCAGCTGTATAGTCAGTACCACGAAGCGTAAATAGGCACAGTTGCTCATCCCAACAAAAAACAAACAAATAGCAAACAAGACTGGGCTGCCAATTCAGCCAAGTTCCTACGACGTGCAACAAATCGCTTAACGGTTGTGAACGTGCTGTTTCCAATCACGTCGCTGCCGAAAAAAGCTTCATTTGTGGTTTCTGGGTGGCAAAGGAAGGAGACTTCCGTGTTGGCCCCGAATGTGGTGATGCGGTGCGATAAGCTTTTCTTCGGCGGTGCGTTGCTTGGGTGCTTGGTGCTTGGTGTTTTGCTGCGTGCGCGGTCGCGAGTCGGTGGTGCAACGAAAACAACAAATATAAAGGGGAAGCGGAAGAATTATCTAACAACTCGGGCTCCCCATTTACGAGAATTTACCGCACACGAGCGCTATGTCTTATATCTATTTTGACGGAGTTTCTACTGTAGTAATTGACTCTCTAGGATCCAATCAAACAAGGTAGTTCTTGGCTTATAGTAATTCTCTATGAAAATCAATTCACTTTAAATACGGGGAATCATCACTACGTGTTTTTCCATGTATGAGCTTGCTGTATTCGGTGGTAATTCTTGACTGTATTAACTATAAAGAGGTGGTGTTGATATACCAATTGAAGCTCAAACTGGACACGTGACCCTATCATCCCCATCATGAATGTCAGGGGATTGTTGTCAAAATTACAATTGATGCAGGAAGTTAGATAGCTATAATTTTCTAAACTATCAACTACTTTATTGGTATCTCAATCATAGCCTATACTAGCTCGTTATTGTCCCGTTATGGATTCTGGAATATGCACGGTTAGCAATGCGCCAGTAAAGGGGTCTCGCTTACGGTCACCGAATACCAGCTGAGGCACTGCGGGTCCTTGTTCTGCCTATTCATTGCTTGTGCCAATACGCCGTTTTCTCGTCGACATCTACCCGATACGACGGATACGAACAGTCTTATATACGTATTTATCTAGAATCCTACAACTTCTGTCGCGTTAGCACCCTTTTTCGCCGCCTTTTGTTCCCTCTTCCTTCTCAACAGTGCGTCTCCAGAGCCCAATCGCCTTGCTCCTGATACCTGCCGTAACATGTCTTCCCCTCTCACGCTTGATTCTCTTCCAGTTGAAGTCATCCAGCGAATCGCCGGATACTCAACAGCAGAATCTGTCCTGAATCTCCTCAAAGTTAACCGGAAGCTATACAGCACTTGCGACGATGATCTGGTGTTCAAGGCTGTGATTAGAAATGGGAATGGTGACCCTGCTGCGACCCCTTGGAATATCGATTCATTGTCTCATATCAAAACTGGTTGGGCTCGCTTAGCTATCGCTGATGCACGAGCTCGATGCTGGGCTAATGTCAAGCCGGACCATGAATACTATAGTCAACTCTCAAGGGAGAACATACTAAAATGGGTTGCACAGCTTATAGCCCTACGTCATCCTCTTATCTCTGACGTCTCTTACGCGCGAGTGTTAGAGGAAATGCCTATTGATGATTGGGGTGTATTTGAGTTCTGTGTCGTGGCAGCACTTACACACCAACTACCCGACGTTCTCAACCTTAAGTATACGAATGGCGGGGTCGACATGGAAGTAGGAGGGAGATTGAACACGCTAGTGACAATGGTCAGGAAGGGTACAGACTCTGATTTGGATTGTCTCTTTGTGGGATGTACCATTGGTTACAACACGATCCGTTCCAACAGACACCCGCTGCCTCCCGTGCCTTCTCGAATTCCTTTCGCGGAGTTGATAAGCCTCCCCGCCCCATTCTCCGAGATGACCCAGCTTTCGCAGTCGTATTTGCCTCGCATGACCTCTGCTTCCTTTTTGACAAAGGGAGAGTGGGTGGGATATTATACGAACTCTGAAGGCATGCTCTCTGTTAGAGGTAGATTTGATGACCCCCCTATGGAAGGTATATTTTTCGAAGCAACACCACATGCTGAAATACCCAATGCGCTGGAATTGAGCGGCTCCGGAGGAGTTGACTTGGCTGGTGGGTTTACCCTCAAGGGGATAATTAATCAACACGGTGTGGTAGTGCTGCGTAAAAGTTATATTGTCCACGGCTGGGACTGGAAGGCAAATATGACGCCCTTTGGTATCATGGGAGCTTGGGGAAACGATAACTTGAGATTTGGATATTTTTGGCTGTGGAAGAGGGAATGGTCAGACGTAAGAGCTCCTAACTCATCCCCATCTGAAAATATTTCAACCGGCTGGGCAATAGGTAAAGCTCTTGCTAATCGTTGATAGACAAATTATACCCCAGCAACTCGGTAGAGAAAGCAATCAACAATTGTTGCTCAAGGCTAGGATAGCCTTTCTGCCTTCTTTTTGACCGAGTTCGCGCTAGATTCTATATCCTGCTGAGTCAGGGTAGGTTTTCCACAAACCAATAAATTGGAAGCAGAGAAATACAAAGTTAATCTGCTACTTGGCCTACGCATCAAAAGAATAGGGAGGGGAAAAAAGACAAAAAGGGGGTAATATATATGAAACAGCTCTTGGAACTCCATGATGGAAAGTGATCCTAGCGAGCATACGAGTTATGACAAAGGCGAAAAATTACGTCGTTATGTTTTGCTTTCTTGTGTTTGTTCGGTAAGCAACAGGGGTTTAGAGCGATATGAAAATCTTTGAACATGAAATATCGCACTTGAAGTTAGCATAGAGATCCCCTCGCAGCTTGTCATTCATTGTATCAGTTCTCTCCTCACCTCCCTATGAAGTTGTATCAAACACCCCTCCAAGCCCAAAAACCCCGTATTTCTTAAATTAAAGTGTCATAGGCGACCGCAACGGCTACAACGATACGAAGACACTGCTCGCAGGTGATTAAGGGTAGAGAAATGATGTAGGTGTCCTAGTTGATTTCGGAACAGGCGAAGAGGAAGGTGTGGCTGTAGGGGATGGGGAATGTGGAGAAGGTACAATATGATACCTTCGTAAGACCCAACTTCTATTAATCCCACCGATCATTGCATTAAGGGTGTCTAATCTATAAGGAAAGCAAGATGGTGGTCCATTTGGGGAGAGAGGGGGGATCTGATACACGTGATAGCTTGAATAGACAACATATGTACCGAGAAGAAGACGGGAGGGTGGCAGCTGATGCATATGAAACAAGGAATGATATAACTCGACTCAAATATGTCCAGTGAAGTAGTTTCTGGTCGTAATGACCTCCACAAAAAGCATGTTCCACTTCAACACATTGTTTGCGTAGGTTGGTATGATCTATTTCGTCAGTCATATCATCTACTCGCTGTTGGCAGCATATCACTAGTCATATATCATAGATACATTCGACATTATTCCCATCAATCCTTGCTATTTCGTTTCTTTGGTGCAGGCTTCCTTGTGATAGGCTTGCTCACATTCGGTTTGTTTGTAGGGGGAGTGTATGATACACCTCGTTCATGCTTTCATATCATGTCGCTAGTGAGCGGGAAGCATGTTCTACCAAGGTTGCGCGCCGGATGTCTTAGCATCTGGCAACATCATCGAGTTAATTGTGAGTGGGTTGCGGTCTAATCGTTTCGGGAGATGAGAAGTGTTAATCCTGGTGGTTCTTTGTCCCTCTGGGTATACTGCCTGGTGAGTTTTATTAGGCTTGAGCCAGTTCGCTCGACAGTATTTATTACAGCGATGTCGGTTGAAGAATGAGTTGATGCCTTCTTGACCCAGATCTGCAGGGCCCCAATCTTGCGCTTTGCTCATGATGACCGGGTCACTGAGTACACTGTGCATGTATGTCAGTTTCTAAAATTCCAAAATAACTAGAGATTTGCTCTTCATGTTTAGTAAATCGAGTGAAGAGATACTTACTATCCATCCATGTAGACACCACCTTGGAGGTCACACAACAGAACCGTGCCGCGAGAGTTGTGTTACGAGAAGTGACTCAAAGCTTGCATAGCCTGGCCCCAAAGGTTTCCAGACTTTGGTGCCCATCCGGTGTTGCTGTTGAACTTCTCGAAATTCTCGATCATTGGCTCGACGAGACCTAGAGAGCCATCTGGTAGTTGTTCCCATACTTCAGGAGTGTTGAGCAAAATGACTCGGTCAATGATGCGAGCTGCTTGGAAGTCGTCGATAATTCGTTGTGCACACTCGACAATGGCAAGCTCTTCATCGAAGTAGTAATCTTCGAATACACGACCTGCTTTAAATTGCTTCCATACATAAGCCTCGCCCTTCCGGGGTCCATTGGTGTATGTACCCGTATAGACAATCTTAAAAGTACCTTCAGCAAATATTTTGTTGCCTAGCCGAACCCCCTCCGACGAACCCCGGTTGGATCTTTGATACGCCAACTTAGCTGTAGTTTTCGCGTGTCATCAGTAAGTCATCTTAGCAAACAGATATACTCTTGATAGACAGAGATAAATGTTTCAGCTGCGGCTTTTGCAGCGGAAGCTTAAGAGGGTGATTGAAGGGAAGATCCAGAGATTAAAGAAGTGGTCCGCTTCAGAAAGCTGACACTTACCTTAACAAGTTCTTCGTGGGCAGCGATCTTTTCAATTGGTAGAGCAGTCGCAAGTCACAAGTCGTAAGTCGTAAGTCTTAAGAAATTAATGGATTTGTATCTTGCGCAGGCTCTTCAAGGTAGGGCAGTCGTATCGGTTATAAAAAGAGAAGGTCGATGAGAGGGAGGTTTGAAAGAGGTGAATATAGTTTTGGGAGCGCTAGCACTGGCGCTAGAGCACAAGTTTTATTCATATTTCCTTAGATGCCTTGGACGAGGCGGCCAGACCATCTTTGTCGCTTCTCCTGATCACTCTTGGGATTTCCAAACGCCATTAGGCAATCGAGACAGACTTCAACCATTCGCATAATTTTTGAACAAATGTCTACTTCGGAAAGTCTTAGTAGTGCGTCACTATAGAATATAAATGTACTCAAGTCAACGTTGCATTTTTTACTTTTATTCGCAGTGTGACATGAATTGTACTTTATACTTCTCCCGATTGGAATGGCTAGTGAGTATATGCTGTTTGTTTGTTTCAGGGGCTTAATACTTAATAGCGCTGTGTAACGTTAATCTTCTCCCAGTATCGTATAAATATCGATTTCTAAGAAATAAGCGAAACCCCTATACTGCACCTACCGAACCTTGACCTGAGGGACAAATGAACCCCCATCACACATCACCTCCCCGGAATCTCGCCTTTGCACGTGACATGACGTTATCACAGACCGCCACTCCAGCGCCAAACCTCATGGTGTCGACGCTAGCACCAAAGCCGAAAAGTCACAGGCGGAGAAAGATGCTGCGTAAGATCCAGAAGCACGCAATTGGCAACTTGTAAGCTAGATGCGGATACCCGGGGGGGATCAGCCAACCACACGGCTGCCCTGAGCTCAGGGGAATCCACAAGGGGGTCTTAAGCGAGATCCGACCAACGTCGTGATATTAACTGGGTTTATCGACGGACGATAAGATCACGACATGGGAATTTGGAAGCAGATGACGGGGAATGATGCGCAATAGACATGTTATCCACGCTGGGATGGGATGGGATGGTGGTCGGTATGCTGGCTTGATTTATGGTCTTCCATTGAATACGTAGTGATATCTGGGCTGACTGGTTTGGCCAGGTAACACAAGTGGTGAGCGATGGCGATTGCTAATCCATGCCTTGCTTTTTCCAACAAACGCACACCGTGTTCAGTCCTGGCTTCCAGCATTGTTTAATCAGCATGAATTGGTAATTAATGTCGAGGTATCATACTGCCTAAATCAGACAAGTGTTGTGGGGTGGAATGCGGGTGAGCCATCTCTCCGTCACTTCGCAACGATGGTGTGCTGGATCACGCAATTCGGGTTAGCTTACCTAAAGTATATATCGTCGAGTTCGAATCTGGTCGTCTCTGTTTTACAACTTTATTACTGTTTATTGTTGCCTCTTTGTCTATAGCATAGCAACTCGAAACGTTTCATTCTTCTTTGATTTCCAAAATTTCCTCTTCGGGATATCAGAGAATCTTCTACTTGAATTCAGTGTTTCTTCTACATTATGGCACCTTCACTTGAGGTTCGGTACGAGGAGGAGTCCTCCTCGACCGCTACTCTTCTCTCCAAGTCAAAGTCCCCTTCAAACGCCCTCTCTTATATTCCAGGCCGAACCATAGCTGAGAAGCACGACGATTCATATATTTACGAGGATCTCAAGCCCTCATTCCCCGAGAAACATTGGCCGGCGATTCCTTCCCTCCCCTATACCGACAAAGCCCATCTCGGCTCTCCTTCATTCGCCAATCTGCTATCAACCGCCACCTCCATCCAAGACTACAACCCCAAGATCGGTACCGAGATCCACGGCGTTGATCTTTCCACCCTGACTGATGCCGCAAAGAACGATCTCGCCCTTCTAATCTCCCAACGTGGCGTCGTGTTCTTCCGTAACCAGACCAACTTGACAATCGAGAAGCAAAGGGAGTTGGGTGCGTATTTTGGGAGTCTACATAAACATGCCACAACTGCGGTGCCGAAGAGGGGAGACTTGGACGACGTGCATGTGGTGTACGCAGATGAGAAGTCCAAGGACCAGCGGGCCATGTTTACGCCGACGTTTTTGTGGCATGCGGACGTCACCTACGAAGTCCAGCCTCCTTCTTACACCTGCTTGAAAGTACTCACCGGTCC
>Ga0247807_10000621_pt1 | contig 22188 bp, 25 predicted proteins | sample UWRJL074202C1_FD_179931 | JGI IMG/M metagenome (GOLD analysis project Ga0247807, IMG submission 179931) | Plant litter microbial communities from Arlington Agricultural Research Station in Wisconsin, United States - UWRJ-L074-202C-1 | ecosystem: Environmental > Terrestrial > Plant litter >...
TGTGGTCATTTTGTCACCTGGTTCGTAGCATGTTCATGTTGATTCACACGTGGAGTTGAGAGTCCGCTCTGTCAAGTTAGGTATAGTTAATTGCCTTGGGCCAGTGTATGAGTATGTACATATATCTACACACTTCTGGATCAGATCTCAACATCGCTCACTCTCCTATCGAACTCATCTCCCATGCCTCCTCGTCCTATCCGTCACCTCCGTCCCATCCTTCCCCTCAAGCCTCGCTTTCAACCTCCCATTCTCAGCTTCCAAATCTTCAATCTTCTTTTCCAAGGCCGACATTTGCTCTTCGGCTCCTACGCTGAATCTACACATGCACTATCAGCACTCTCATTCCTAGAATTCTTCCCCCAACAAGACTCTAGGATACATAGGTCTCGGAGAGTCAAGGTCTCAGAGTGTCAAGGCAGGTTGGGGGGAACAGCAGCATACTCCTCGATGATTTTCAAAACTCTCCAGAGTCTTAGGATCACGACCAGCGACGCAACCTCGGCCTGGACGCCGTGCAGCCAGATATCAATCGTGAGACCTGCCACGATCACCGTGGCGTCGAGGATATGAAACGGCGAGCTGAAATATCTAGTCCACGTTTCGAAAGTCAGATATCTTACCTCAAGATGAATCTTGGGAGAGTAAAGGGAGTCTTAAGGGAAGCTTTTGGGGGGAAGGGGAGAGAAAGGCACCGTAAACCGAAAGCCCAGATGCTAAGGCATAGCTCGAGCATGAAGAGCGAGCTGAAAACTAGCGAGATGGTAGAGAGGATGGTGCGGATGTGAGAGAGGTGCATGTAAGTTGGTGACGAGGGGGGGAGGGAACATTGACCCAGGTTGATTACTAGATGTGTTAGCTGCAGTTTTGAAGATATATGTAGACTGCATTATATTATCTGAGGAAAAAGAGGTTTGTGAATTGTTGAGAATGGATAATGCAATTTTTGAATAAGAGGACTAGATGAAAGTAGGTATGCAAGACTCTAGGAGCAAACTTTCTCTGGTAGGAGATAGCCAGTATGCAACAAAAGTTTGACATGAGACGTACTATAACTCGACTGGAGAGAAAGTGGTCAATAAATATAAGACATCACAAGACTCACTGATATCAGCAAAGATTCCAAGCACGTCAAGACCGACAAGTGATAGGATTATATAGTGCTGTGTACGCGATCCGAGGAAGACTCTTGCCTTGTGACGGCTGGTATGATACGGACCGTGAATATACGATAGGCACGTCTGGGAATCGTCTTCGGTGGAATTGTCGCCCACCAGCGCTTGGTGGTGAGGAATGAGAGGGGAGGAGCTTGAAGAAGGCATTTTACGGTTTCGGAAAATGGAGTTCTTTGATACTTGGGGGAATGGATTTGCCAGGGAGGATCATGAAGTACTTGCTGCGTAAAGTCTTATCATACAGCTCGATACTCAACATGGGAAGAACGAGGAGCAACAGCTTCCCATCACATATGCAGCTGGATGATGAAGCAACACCAAGGGTGGCGTCTTTCCTGTTTATTCTGGGCAAAATGCTTTTTTATTTACCATCAATAGATGCAGCAGCTCTCAGGACAACAATTATCTCAACTAGTAAACCCCTTGTGGTAAAAAAAATACAATTCATCAACATCCTAAACATTAATTGTGATGTTGTCTGAAGACCCCGGACCTTGGCGCAGGAGCTTTGATCAACCTTAGCGCCAATTTTCAGCCAGATGCCGACTTTCGACAAGGCTGCATTGTTGGCTTCACTTTCTACTTTGATATTTTCCACTGCTACTTCAGAATATCCATACGTTGGATAAACAGCTTTGCAAAGGTACGTTGATGCTCATTTAATACTCCCAAGTTCATCTATCAAAGATGTTGTACTGTCTATATCCATGCTCCAAGTGGGGGTCCTTTGTTCGGCATGAAATCGAAAGCCTTGCGAATCTTCTTTGTTCAATTCTTCATCAAGCAGTCTGCAGTGCCAATTGTTCCCTCACTGGGCCTTACTAATACCATAAGCATATAGGCGTAGATATCTCAGCCTTTCTTTTGCAACAGCTGCAATCCTTCAAAACTACTTACTGTTTTGTGTCTCGGCGCAATAAACAAATATGTCCGACGTCAAGCAAGAGCAAGAGCTCAAGCCTCAGGATAAGGATGAGGTTATGGTGGCCGAAGAGGATGGAAATGAAGAGGATGATATCGCGGCGATGAAGCGGAGAGTCGCAGAGATGGAAGAGGAGGCAGCCAAGCTCCGTCAGATGCAATCCGATATCGATACCCAAACCGACGAGCTGGCCGAGAACAAGGAGGATATTGATTCGAGAAGCATCTTCGTTGGCAATGTCGATTACTCTTCATCGCCCGAGGAGATCCAGGCCCATTTCCAATCTGCTGGTGCCATTAACCGTGTAACCATTCTGCTGGACAAATTTACCGGCCATCCCAAGGGGTTCGTTCTACCACGATTTCCGATTCTCTAAAATGTGTTGTATCTGTTATGCTTGAAGAGTCTATATGATCAACGCTACCTGGCAAGAGATGGATGCTAATAAGGATATGCAGGTACGCGTACGTGGAGTTCACAGAACCAAGTCATGTTGCCCAAGCTCTCGTCTTGAATGAGAGTGTTTTCCATGGTCGTGCTCTAAAGGTACAACTCTTCTTTAATTAAAATGAAGAACATTGTTGAAGTGCTGACGACCTACTTTAGGTAGTTCCAAAACGAACAAATGTTCCAGGTATGACCCGTGGTGGTCGTGGCGGCAGAGGTTCAATGAGAGGCGGTGGACGTGGAGGCTTTCCTGGTAGTCGTGGCGGATATGAGGGACGAGGAGGTTTTCCACCTCGGGGACGTGGAGCTTATAGAGGTCGCGCAAGAGGTTATGCACCTTACTAGGTAGCCGGAGACTTTTGCAGGGTACGATATGGAGATTTACAAAACGGCGTTGATTTGAGGGGTTGGGTTGGACTTTTTCCATCTGTGCAGGGAATCTAGATATGGTCCAGTGCGCATTCATACAAGCCATTGAATTCCCTAAATACCACAATTGTGACACAATTCACAATCTGCCTGACATTATACTGTGTTTGCAGATATCATGAGATACATTGAAGGCTTGAATTTGTCTATAGTGGCTTTAATAGATTTGTGTGAGTGGTGCTTCGAGACAATTCGTCTTGTAAAAAACATGACCAAGATCAATTACCCACAGACTATACATGTATTGGGTCTGAGATCGTGATTCAAAAATAGCTCGAGAATGGTACTCTTCATCTAAATCCATCCTCTCGTTTGCTCTAGTTTAATGTGAGATTTCTTTGAGACTGGGAAAGTTGCCGTGCTATTTTCGTCATCAATATCTCTAGCGCGGGGAATTGGCCATCGGCGCCGCATCTCCAAAACCTAAAACCTTCCACCAATCCTTCATCCTTAGACCGCAAACACCAACATTGAATTAGAACATGCCATTGAGTTGCAGACTGACGGCAACACACAAACTATACATTGCATCGAAAGGCTAAGCTCAACGCTTCGTCATCGGCGGTGCATGAGAGGAGAGCCTGCACAGCCACCCTTTCGTACCTTTCGTACAGGAGGCCTCAACCCACAACACTACTAGATCCCGGAACCTCGTTCGCTCCACGATCTACACTTCTGTACATTCCAACGTCGTGTTCATCGTTGGTCTATATTGATTATGGCTAACAGAAACGGCTCAAGTCTGCCAGCGTACGTCTTCCCTCTTCTGCTGCGAATTGAAACTGACAGCTCTTCTAGGCAGCCCAACCTGCGATTAACCAGTCCGCAAACCCACGCTCCTACGATAACATACCAGTGCTAATTTTGTATAGTAATCGCCGCTGATGGATTGTACAAGCGAGATGTGTTCCGTATGCAGGTCCTGCTCGAGCTTTTGGACACATACTGATGGCGATATCTAGGCTTCCCAGATCCTTTCGCAGTGGCGACATTGGGAGGAGAACAAACGAAAACCACCTCAGTTATCAAAAGAACCTTGAACCCGTACTGGAACGAACACTTTGACCTGTGAGAGAAACTTCCTTTGGGATGTGAGACGCAAATGCTGATGGGAGATAGACGCGCCTCGGAAGAAAGTATATTAGCGGTACAAATATTTGACCAAAAGAAGTTCAAGAAGAAGGACCAAGGCTTCTTGGGTGTCATAAACGTTCGGGTAGGAGATGTAGTCGATTTCTCCTCTGGGCAAGATAGTGAGTAATTCTGATTCTTGAGAAAATCATGACATGGACTGACGTACATGATTCGCAGCGATGATTACAAGAGATCTCAAAAAGTCTACGGATAACCTAGTCGTCCATGGGAAGCTCATTATTAACCTCTCTACAAACTTATCAGAGCCTCCAAGAGGAGGCAACAATAATCTAGCACCTTCGAATACACCTAATAGCGGTCGTCCATCTATGAGTACCCCACAGGCATCATCAGCTTCTGGCTTCCCAGGAGCATCACCAGCATTCGACGCCCCACACTCCGGTCATGGCGTTATGATGGCTAATGGTGCTATGTCTACTGGACCTACCCCAGGTCACGCACCCGCTGCTGGCAGCCTGGGTCCTCCCCAAGCTGCAAATGGAGCACCACGACCTGGTGGAACCTTCAGTTCCTTCGAAGATGCACAAGGTAGATTGCCCGCTGGTTGGGAGAGAAGGGAGGATAATCTGGGAAGAACCTACTATGTGGATCATAATACAAGGTCCACAAGCTGGAATAGACCGACTGCTTCTGGAACTACGGAGACACAACGAAATGAGCGAGATGCAAACACACAAGTTGAGCGTCAAAGACATCAAAATCGGACCCTACCAGAAGATAGAAATGGCGCCAATTCACCAAATCTTCAACAGCAGCAACAAGCCAGTGGAAATGCTGCAAACGCAGCTACAATGATGGCTACTGGAGCCACAACGCAGGGAACTGGTGAGCTTCCGCCTCTATGGGAACAGAGACATACTCCTGAAGGTCGTCCTTACTTCGTTGATCATAATACGCGAACCACGACGTGGGTTGATCCGAGAAGACAGCAATACATCCGTATGTATGGAGGATCTGCACAGAACAGCAACACCATTCAACAACAGCCTGTGTCACAACTTGGCCCATTGCCCAGCGGATGGGAAATGAGACTTACCAACACGGCCAGAGTGTACTTCGTGGATCACAATACGAAAACCACAACATGGGACGATCCAAGATTGCCATCTTCGTTGGATCAAAATGTACCACAGTACAAGCGCGATTTCCGACGCAAGCTTATCTACTTCAGATCGCAACCTGCGCTACGCATCCTATCTGGTCAATGCCATGTCAAGATTCGGAGATCTCACATCTTTGAGGACTCATATGCTGAGATTATGAGGCAGTCCGCAACGGATTTGAAGAAACGTCTAATGATTAAATTCGACGGTGAAGATGGTCTTGATTACGGTGGTCTCTCCAGAGAGTTCTTTTTCCTTTTGTCTCATGAAATGTTCAACCCGTTTTATTGCTTATTCGAATACTCCGCTCACGACAACTACACCTTACAAATTAATCCCCATTCAGGAATCAACCCTGAGCATCTCAATTACTTCAAGTTTATCGGCCGAGTTGTTGGCCTGGCTATTTTCCACAGGCGCTTCTTGGATGCATTCTTTATCGGTGCATTGTACAAGATGATGCTTAACAAGCCAGTCAACTTGGCTGATATGGAAGGAGTTGACGCCGATTTCCACCGCAGTCTCCAGTGGATGTTAGATAACCCCATTGAAGGTGTTTTAGAACAGACTTTCTCCACAGAAGATGAACGATTTGGAGTTACAAATGTCGAGGACCTCAAGCCAGGTGGACGTGATATCGACGTTACGGATGAAAACAAGAAGGAATATGTTGATCTGATGGTCAAATGGAGAATTCAGAAGCGCATCGATGAACAGTTTCAAGCCTTCATCACCGGTTTCCACGAGTTGATCCCAGCCGAATTGGTCAACGTTTTTGACGAGAGAGAACTTGAGTTGCTGATTGGTGGTATTGCCGAAATTGATGTGGACGATTGGAAAAAGCACACAGACTACAGAGGATATACTGAGTCAGATGAAGTCATCAAATTCTTCTGGCAAACGATTAGAAGTTGGGATGGAGAGCAGAAATCTCGTCTTCTTCAATTTGCCACTGGAACCTCTCGTATACCAGTCAACGGATTCAAGGATCTTCAGGGAAGTGATGGGCCTAGACGCTTCACAATTGAAAAGCAGGGAGAGGTCAATAATCTACCCAAGTCTCATACCTGGTAAGCCCCTTAAATTCTGTACTAAGATATAAAATACTAACCTTCCGCAGTTTCAATCGACTCGATCTTCCAGCGTATAAGTCTCTAGAGGCGCTGCAGACCAAGTTGACAATGGCGGTAGAGGAGACAATGGGTTTTGGACAGGAGTAAATTGTTATTACTGGGTATAGTTTTTCTTTTGTATCACGGCGCAATGTTTCATAAAGAAAGGAGGCATCGGGGTCATTTGTCTCAACCGATGGGTGCATGGGAAGTGAGCTAAACAAATCGAGACTCGAGCCTCACGTGTATTTAAGAATTTCAGCAAACCTCGCTTTTTGATGAACTAAAGCGGTGAAGATGAGAAGTCGTGTACTTGGCATGTCGATGAGTGAGTGGGTTATTAATATGATTATTGGTTAATGAGCAAGTGCTTTTCTGATCTGTTGATGCCGTAAAATGTCCTTTCTCTATTCATTGTGTCGCTGCTTGAGGGCACCATTGACCAAGCTAGAGTCTCCTTGCATCGTTCAATTTGCGGTCTAGCTGTTTGTGCAACGTTAGCAATTTTGTGTTCTTTCCATACCTTACACATATAGATGATCTACCTCGATTCTAGGATCCTACATCAAGGGTTGCTTGAAACACTTGATCATTCCGAGTATTGAAATTGTTCATGGCATCTACAGTTCTCATATACCATGCAAGAAGAATCAGTGTTTGTAGTTACACACTCTGATGGAAGTTTTAGAGTTCCAGGAGCTCCATGTCCTCGCGTAGCGATTCAAGCTATTGCAGACTTCTTCTGCTTTCTACATCTACCAACACCTTAAGAATCAGCAAAGCCATTGCGGAAGCGTCTCCTCTCTCTCCCATTATGGATTGGATGTATTCAGCACCCAGGCTGGTGGAGCAAGGGATGGATGTGTGGTTGCCTGTGCAACTGAGACATTCTTTAGAAATCCAGAGATGCTTAAAAACGACCAATCAAACAGTCCAAAACCTTGGAGTTTGGAATAGAAATGTAATTAAGAACGCCATATCAGTGTATGTGTCACATTGTTTGTTTATGTGTAGCTACATCCGTCACGGGTGGTTTTCCATATCAACCTGCGTCGTCCCTTGCTAAGCTTCGTCCTATTTCCATTCTTTCACAATTCACTGAACCCTAACTTCCCATTGTCGCTTATCTTGCTATTCAATTTATAGCTATCTAACTACACTATCCTCTAAAGAGTCATGATGTACACAACCATCCTCCCACTCATCACACTCGTTTCCCTCGTCTCCGCCCAAGCAACAACTCCAAAATCCGTATCCACAGCCTCGACACCAACCCCAGCAGCAGCAGCAGCAGTGCCTGGAACACCAATCTGTGACGGCGCTCCTGTTCTCGAAGCCTGTCTCTCATCCACGACTATGATCGCTAATAGCTGTAGCCCAGCCGACTACCAATGTCTTTGTGAGAAATGGCAAGCCGTTGCTCAGTACGAGAGATCTTCCCTTCCCTCCCTCCCCTTTTCCGCCCTGATATCATAAGCCATCGCAACGATGCGTGAGCTGACAGTTGGATAGGTGCTACAATTCAGCCGGCTGTCCCAATGATCCTCGCTTAGCAGGAGCCAGCTCAAACCAATACGCATACTGCAACAACGCCGCGCTTTACTCTAGTAAACCTGCAATCTCAAAATCTGCAGCTGTTAGCCCATCTACGGGTTCTACTGGCCCTATTGCAACTCATTTTTCTGGTTCTGAATCTGGTTCTGGCTCCGCTTCTGGAATTTCTGGCTCAAGTTCAGGAATAGGCTCGACTGGTCCGGGAATCAAAACAACTGGAAGACAAGGAGGCGCAAAGACTACGACTGGGAGCTCGAGCTCATCTACAGAATCTGCGACGGCTAATGCAGCGGCGAGGAGTCTGATCGTTGGTACTAGGATATGGGTTGTTTTGATAGCAGGATTTATTGGTGCAGTAATTTAGAGCTGTATCTTGGGATTGTGTATGGTGATATGTAACTGTTTCGAATAATATTGGCACAGTGAGTAGTATCAAAAAAGCATGTTTGGTTGGTATATTTTAAGCTGGTTTGAATATGGATTTAAATCTTCTGGTCCATGCAATGTTTTCTTTATTTTGGATGTGCCATAGGATTGTGGCAAAAGATATTCTTCTGTGCTTTGAAGGTGCGGTTTGATATAAATACACAATATCGACTACTACGGGGTTTTCATCATTTTGTATTCACTTTAATTTTCGAACTCTAGATTTAATCGCATGCTTTCTGCCCTCCACAATCTCAGCATTGCTGCTAGTCGAGGATAAGAAACCAAGTTGCAGCAAAGTTTCTGAAGAAGTGAAGTTGAAGTACGAAAGCTGACAAAGATTTTGATATATTCAGGTCCATACTTCGTTGTTCCTAATTCATCAAGATTTTTCCGAGCTCTGATTTTGGCAGACCGCGCAATAGCTCACCAAATAAGTCCCTGCATAAGATATCCTCTGTTTTCCGTTGCACAACAGCCCATGAACAACGCATTCGTTTGCTTCTCATTTCGTTGAATCGATGCAAATATAATTGACGAAAAAGTTGATCTGTCAGCTTTTCATTCTTTGCCAAAGTGAATTTTGGTTTAGTGGCTTGATGCAGGGTGAGCTTTTTGGCAACCAATGCTCTGGTTCGAATCGTATAAAGCCTGGGAGCATATCCGTCAGGATCTGCCACCACGGGAAACTTTGGCATGGCATGCAGAGAGCTCCTTGTTTGAGGACCTGGCTCTGGGAACGGATCTTCAAGTCCCCCTTCTATTAGGTCAGCTCTATTTTTGATGAGTTGTTCCGGAATCGTTAAGGACTATTAGATTCGGGATATTAAGTAGGTCAGTTACCTACAGCAAAGCTCCCAAATTTTTCTCTCGGTGTTTTCCTGAGCAGACTTTAAAATCTGGTGATCATCTCTGCCTTGCTTCAGAAATGTTGCATACAGTCGCTCTAATTGTTTCTCACAAACTGGACCGTGGATACTGCCATCGAGAAAAGCTCTCTGCTCGACCATAAGATGACGAGAAGTGTAATCGACATTAGCATCATGATGCCGATCAGACCGAGAAAACTTGCGAATCAAGTCCTTCGCCTTTGGAGTTTCTCCGACTCTGAAAGTCTCAATCTCGAGCTGAGGTTCGGATTTGGGGTCGGGTATGGGTTTCATTTCCTAGCGGAGTATCAGAAAAAATGGAAATATACGTCCTGTAGCACTACCTGTTCTTTCCCAGAGATCGATCTATTCAGACGCACCTTGAAACGACGTTTCCGTCGTTTCAGAGAGCGACTATTCCCTGGAGTTGCTATTTTGCAGCGCCTCAAATCCAGTTCCCCCTCGAGTAACCCAATGTGAGTTCTATTTCCAAGTATGAGAACTCATATCTAGTTTAGCAGCTCTCATTTGAATCACTTACACTAGCCAATTCTCTGCCAGCGAGTCTGACGAATTCATTTTGAGAGCACTTATCATGGAAGCTCTGCCATTCCCGTCTATTCTTCTTCAGTTAATTATCTTAGCTAATCTTCGACGGTGTCTTCTGTTTGCGTGTAGTTACTTGAGAGATCCTTAGAGTATCGCTTTTGAAAGTGCTGCAAATCATAAACTCGAAGGAAGTCGCATCTCTGCTTGAAGAGACCTGTTGAAGAAGGTGCGTGCAACGTGAGGCATTTTGCCTTCCTCAAGGAGTTCAAAGCATAAAGGTCATTGTATCACCAATTGTGTATGGCAAGCCCTCCTTGTTCTAGGATTCTGACACTACAAATATACTTTTTACGAAATTCCTACAGTTTGAAAATATATAGGAAGGCCAAGAAGATATTACGACTTAAGCTTACTTGTGATTCTAGCGATGATTTAGCCCTTAACAGCGTAGAAACTAGAATTCTTAGCTCTAGTTTTGATCTTAGAAGGTAACTAAAGACTGTAATCATAAGTTGTTAGTTCAGAATTGTTGAATACCGAATCAATTTATCCTCTACGCACCTTCTCAGATATCCTATTCTAATTTAGCAACACTTTATTAGTCTGCAAGTTTGCTCTTGAGTCTGCATCTAATTGTCTGAATGACCAATAAGCAACAATAGCGCCGTATAGACGTATTTGCTTTGAATTTCTACCTGGAAAAATCTTAGTCTCGCCCCTCTATCGTGAAGGAAAGCTATGCTCATTCATGTCAAGCATTGCTACATAACTTATAGCTAGTTACAATTAGTAAAACTCCTAGTTTCATGACTGTTAGTACACTGTTCGTCAGCAGTTTAACCTCTTGATATTCCAAATGCCCTACTTTCCGGCTTAGATGTATCGCAGATTATATTTGAAATTAGTCGTGACACTTGATAACCTTTTTGTACCTTTCATTCAGGAAACCAAGATCGTGGGCTATCTTAAATTCTCACTCTCTTGGTTCCGTTTTTTTTTTTTTTTGTTTAAGATTTCAAGCTTTCTGAACGATAGCTAGCTGTGACAAAGCTCTTCATTTTCGACTTGTTCTCCGAGTAGATAAGATAAAAACACTACTATAAATAGCAAAGCACATAGACTTCCGCCACCACCTCCACGGAGTCTGCTAGGTGAATTAAACCCACAACACGAGTATGGGAGAAAATATATCATACTAACTACAGTAAATTGTATAGCCTACTTTTTGCGGTCACGGTCTTCCTGGAATATGTTGACGGGAAAGCAGACACTCGAATAGCACATCGCGTAGGACCAACAGCATATTCGCGAACTCCCAGATTTACGATACGTCTTACTGAAAATGTCTGAGATATTGCGCTGCGATCCCTGTAATCGCAAGTAAGTCAATCTGAGCCTAATTTGGAAGATCTGATTCTGAGCCTGGAGTTGTAGTTTCAAAAACAAGGCCGCATTGAATAAACACAACAATGACTTTCATAGCCATCGTTGTGCTATTTGTAATGGGGTTTTCAGAACACAGCAAGGCCGCGATCAGCACTTAGGAGCCAAGCACAAAATTCACCACTGTGCTGTTTGTAACAGGTTCTTCAAAAATCTGGATGGCCGCGATCAACACTCCAAAGCCAGACACACAGCCTACTGTACCTATTGCAATGCCAGTTTCCGGTTAGATGAAATTCTTGCAGTAAGTCGCACCAAAAGCAAAGTAAATATCAGCTCTCAGAATCTATGCTGATAAGCGGGTAGAGTCATATGAAGGAGCAGCACACAATCAAGGCTTTACCGGCTGAACTTCAATCAATTCCTACTCTCACTTCAAAAGCCAGCACAGCTACTGCTGGTAATGTAATAGCAGAACACATTAACAGACCAGAAGCTTGCGTACCTTTATCTGCGCGGGAAAATGTTGCTGTCAAATCGAAGGCTGGCGTAGCTTTCCATGACCAAAAGAAAGCAACATCATTGGTGTCAGATATCAACATTAAATCGGCCAGAGAATATGCCGCCGACCTTACAGAAGACTTGATTGATATGTCTATTACTGATAAATCTCCATCAGAAGTAGGTACACCAGCTACAGCCTTTGTCTTTGCCTATAAAACCCTGACTCCTATTGTACCGAGCCTTCCTCGTCTTCCGAAAGTGGCTGCAACCTTACTATCCGTACATTGCTAACAAAGTCAGGTAAATCCGGTTGCACAACAGCAGGAAAAGCCAGACAAGATATATCAACTGACCAAATGCAACATTTGCGAGGGACTTTTCACAAGCGTCGAAGTGTACAATATTCACAAGGTTGAGGCTCACAAGATTATGTGCAAGTTCATATGAAAGATGCAGCAATTAAATTTGTGCTAACTGTGTTCAGGTATGATTTGTTTCGAGTCATTTAGGAGTTCTAGTGCAATTATGAAGCATTGGGCGGCAAGACATCGTGATGTTCCACAACAGAGTAGCTTTAGCCAGGACAACTTATCACTTTGGGAGAAATCTATGTGTGGATTTGAGGTAAGTGGCGGCTTGTGAATCAGACTTTTATATGGATCAATTCTTATCAGGAGCGAATGCAGGATCCTAAGGAGGAAGCTAAAGTCGCTACAATCTCTGGCTCAGGAGATAAGTGGCACTGTGAGGAATGCAAGGTCAGCTTCACGTCAGAGGTCGACCTCCACGTTCACAAGGTAAGATTGCATGCCCAACGACAGGAGATGAATTTAATTGTGAATCATACAGGTCACTTACCCGTTCCATGCACCTCAAATCCTTGACTGTGTGGAGTGCCCTGGTTCAATATTTGAAAATCAGCTCCAGCTATTGCAGCATATTGAATCAAAGCCCCATAAAACACAGTGGGTTCTAAGTATGGTTTGTTTGGATTAAAACAAAAGGTGCTACAGTAGATTCTGACACTAGTGTCGTCTTCTATACTGTGTGTAGGTGTAGGAATAGCGAAAGCGTTTTAAATAAGGTAGAATTCTATTGACTGGGCAGCATATGTTGCTCTACATCGACATCAGTTTCTCTGCGTGATTATATCACTGTGTCGACATCTCTGGTAATCAGGTGAATATTGCTCAATAAATCCTACAGGACCATTGCATTGGAGAGTCTGAGAAATGGAAAGACAAATACAAGAACTTGTTTGATTTCATTTCCATTCAGATTGTCTCACATTACCCGAGGATAATGCATGCGTAAACAGGCAGAAAAGCTCTCTACTCAATTCATATCGTTTCCTTCAGCTTATGATTACAATATCTGACGCTTCTGATGCTGATTTCTCATCAAGTCTCCTTCAAGTTTACAGCTCTGCGAGCACGTGATAACAGCAGATATATTCTACAAAAAGATTTGTTTTGTATTCTATGCTTCATGCAGTAGATTATTTGACTTGCATTGTAGCAAGCTGGAGCCTGATGTAAAATTCTAGCTACCGAGAATCTTAGTAGTAATATAGAGTTGGACATAATGCTAAGTAGTTGCCACGTCCTGTGTGCCTGCAACGTACCTACCAAAGCGAACCCCTGATCAACCCCGGGCACATGTTTGTATGCCTAGCCGCAGCTGATAGGAAAGCACAGCTGTGACAGTCAAGCACTCTCTCTACCATTACTGTACCGCAAGACAAATTGTTAGCAGCCTAACAAGCAAGATATGACGTAAAAAGATGGGCGAGGTTAAGCTGCAATGAAATGGGGTGGGATAACGGGACTTGATTCCCGAGAAGTATGCTGGAGTGATCGGAAGATGGCCCAAGTGGGACCCGAACTTAATTCCGAGATCAGATTCCGAATTGAATTCCGGGAAATACTTGGCTCGGGTTTGGGACGAGTCGACGAGAACTAATCTTCGCGTTCTTCATTTGACTGTAAGGCAGTCTATCTGACCGAGGCACGTGATACTCTTGTCGAGGTTAACTTCCTTAATTTTGGCTGCAAAAGTTGAGATAGTAAAGAGAAATGTGGGCGAAGAAAGACTCCTTAGTATGAGGTCTAACAATTTTATCGACAGTCCTCTTAAATTATAGAAGTAGTCGATTATGTTTATAGAATCAGAAGCCAATGTTCTCTATGAATTACTTGTATGACCACTACTTTAGCTCAGGCACAGTTATTGAATGAGGCAAAAACTTAATTGCTACATGGTAGAACAAGATACTAAAACTATAGCGTTCAAGCTTACTTCGATCCTGTAACCTTCTCAGCATAACCTTTCTTGATACCTAGCAGCTCAGCTTCCCCATCAACAATAGCAGGAATCGAATCCTTCAAAGTGCTGCCTTTAGGTGACCATCCTAGGTATTTTCTTGCTCGTTTAGCGAAACCCTTAGAGTTGAGTCCCCAAGTAAGAGCTTGCTCTTCGTCAACTTCGACAGCCTTCACTTCTTTGGTCTTGATGTAACCCTTGCTGTAAGCGGCGTCGGCAACCCATTGCGAGACCTCTCCCCAGACACTACAGCAGTTAGCACAGTGCTCTCTACATGATACGCGGGAGAACATACTGATGGCCATTCTCAGCCAAGAAATATCCTCTCTCATTCCAGAGCTCAGCGTCAATGTCCTTAAGCTCTCCTGCCTTACTCTTAGCCGCAGCTTCAACAAGTAGCACAAACAAATCACTGAGATCATGAACATTCACATTGTCCCACTCCGTTAATCCTTTACCTAGGATAGGGCTTTGACCTCTCTTCAAGGCCATTTCTGCCAAAACATAAACCTGTCGACTCTTTTTGTTGCCAGGCCCACGTCCAGGACCGTAAATCGTTGGTGGACAAACAATTGCTGTCTTGGTAGAGTCAGATCCGGCTGCCAGTACTGCCTTGTCAATTTCACGATGCCATGCCTTGTCTGGCAGGCCGGTAAGGTCTGCAACACCCTCTAAGTCATCGTATGGAGGTTGGTGGGGTGCATCGCCAAGTATTTGTCTTTCTTGGTCTTTCCAGCAAAGAATTCCTAGGATATATCAGATTTAGGTCTACGTGAGAATTTAGGATGTCCCACCAGTCCCAGACACATGTACCCAGTAGCCAGGGTTTTCAGCACTGTGTCCCTTTTCTATACCAGCTGCAATAGCTTTGGCTGCACCCAAGTGATCAGAAGAATCTGCAGTATCTGCAAAATCATTAGCTCCACTTGTTTCATCTCAATTGAGGAGGTATTCTTACGCAAGACTATATCTGCTTTCGAAGCTTCCTCCTCAAGTACTTCGGAGTCGTCCAAACCGCCATAGACCAATCTGACCTTGGGGTATTCCGCTGCTACCACAGCCCCTTTGTCTGAGTTTCGAACAAGAATCGAATATTCGTATTCTGGGTGAGCAGCGTATAGAGCATGCAAAGCATCACCGCCAATGTAACCGGTTGCTCCTGTGCTAAGAGTAGAGAGATCAGTATTCTTCAGATATTACAACCACCAACTGGGCTGTAACCTACAGAAATACTTTTGGTGCCATGATTGTTAATTTTAATGAGAAGTTGGAAGAGAAATTGGCTTCATTTAGGGGACTTATATTGTGGTAGAATGATATGACGTTTTCTGAGTTGGTAATCAACATATAATGCGGGGCAAGTACGGAAAGCTTCATAACCGATTCCGCTTTTGCAACCGGATTCTTGTTTCCGTGGGGGTTCGAAAGACGGTTGCGAAGCCCACCATGTTCGCTGGTATTAACATGGGCGTTGGAAGAGAAAAGATGTGTTTCCACAGTTACCGCTTAGAAGACAAGCTATGCTCTCGATATTATATTCGTCAAGATACTGACGGTATGGGGTAACCGGAGCACGCGTGGGACGCTTCATGTTCGTTGGTGAACATAGCAAAGCACAAGCTAAGTACCAGATTCACTGTTGACTCCCAGCAAGTAGGATTATCAAATGTCTATGATATGCACTCGGCTGATATAAGCACCATAGACCAATTGTACTTTAACTTAAAGCCACAACCGTAGTCAAGTGCCTCCAACCAAATTATATCTCTTACTCAAGCATCTTCCAGCCAGTCTATTGATCATTCCAAGCCAAGATAGCTATTTGTAAAACCCTCAAAGCCTCAACCTCAAGCATCAAACTCGTATCTACAGGGAGCTGGTTGTGACGTTGGATCTTGATACGCTTATGCTCCGGATATTATTTGTCAAGGACAGGTAGGAGAAACAGTCAGGGATGGTAACTATTAATGATATCACGATCCAAGCGGAGATGGATTACAAAAAGGCTGGTAGCAGTGTAAGGATAGAGAATATAGAGAATATTGGTTAAGATACGATCTGTTGTACCACCATACCTTTCGCCCTCCTCTGTATGTGACATGGCAGGCAATAAATGATCGCTAGCTGTCGACCCCGCCATAGGGTGCCGGGCCGGCATCTATAGAAATAACCGAGATATCATACCCAATACCCGTCTGGTAGCCGCTATGCTCCTCCTAGCGAACGGGTGTCGTGCGTCCGTCTTTAATTCCCCAGACTTATGACTTCGACAAGGTTGTCCTTCCCCTGTCTTAATTGCTGCACATCACCATGCTGCAAGGAATTCAATTGGATCACAATGCTCGGGGTACCATATATCCGCCCTGCGAACCTTGCTGTCCTTTAAGCAACCTTGTGTTTCATCGCGGTTGATAGGAGAAACTAGACACCGGTACTGGGTACTAGTTGCGCGGTCTTACTATTTATTCCATCATGTGGCATATACTTTTTCCTGGTTCTTTCTCCTTCCTGTATACGTTTGGTGTTCCACTTGCAAATAAAAAATCTTCCATTACTTGAGAATGCGGTTTTCGGGTGTTCCCTTATTGGGCTTTGTTACCTATTCTACAGCCACTAATTTATATGTCTCTTCATATGCAGGAACTGTCACATCACTTCAATTGACCCCCACATACAAAGGGGCTTACTCTCTGAGACAAGTGGCTGTCGAAAATGCTCCTGGAACCTCGCCTGCATGGCTGGAAAGGGATGAGTTTAATGATGTTGTATATTCCCTTGATGAAGGCTTATCTGGACCGAATGGATCAATTTCTGCCTTCCTACCATCTGCATCTGGGCAGCTTGTTGAGATTGGAAGCCCATTATCTGTTATAAGTGGTCCGGTCAGCTCAATCACGTACAATGGAGGAAAGGCGTTGGCAGTAGCACATTAGTTGGTTTTCCCCAAATAATCACAGATATATACTTACACAACGTAGTGGTGGATCCTCCTTAACGACTTACACTATCCTCCCTTCAGGTAGTTTGGAGCTTCTTGAAGCCTTCACCTTCAAGCTTACCGCACCAGGCGCCGACCCTTCGAGACAAGATGCCCCTCACCCCCATGAAGCCCTTCTAGATCCCACCGGGTCCTTCATTGTCGTCCCAGACTTAGGAGCGGATCTCGTCCGCATCTTTAAGATCGATGCTACTACGAGTCGCATCACAGAAAGCACACCTTTAGTGACCCCAGCTGGAGCTGGTCCACGTCATGGTGCCTTCCTTAAAACTGGGGAAAATACATACTTCTTCTTGGTCGGAGAGCTGGATAATAATGTACGAAGTTACAAGGTCACATATGGAATGGATTTAATGACGCTTGACGAGGTGTTTACAGCTGGAATGTATGGTGACATTCCCACGCCTGCAGGAGCGGCTGCTGCAGAAGCTATTGTATCTGTAAGTTATTCTCCGCCCTCTTGCAAGGATGATTTCTGATTTCTTCGAAAGCCAGATGGAAAGTTCTTCTTAACATCTTCCCGCAATGCCCCATTATTTAAAATTCGAAATTTCGATCCCAAAAACAGCACGAAAATCCCCTCGGACACCTTACAATCATGGGCCATCGATTCATCTACTGGAAAACTATCATTTGTACAGCTGGCGCCAGCAGGTGGATCTTTTCCACGCCAATTTTCTTTGAATAAAAATGGTACTCTCGCTGCAGTAGGGCTACAGAGAGATTCAAGAGTAGTAATTATAGAACGGAATGTAGTAGACGGAACCTTTGGGAAGTTTCTTGCATCTATAAATATAGCTGGGGAGATTACAAGTGTCATTTGGGACGAATAGATATAGACATAATCTATGAATTATGCTAGATAAGAAAATAAAAGGACTTCGCCCGGATTCGTTTTCAATCTTTGACTAGCTGCATCGTTATTCACTCGCAATATGACTAAGGAGGTACCGATAATGTTCTTGGTAAGGAGTCAGGTTGGGTGTAAGAGTTGGCAAGGATGCTAGACCATGTCATCTGCAACCTTTCGAAGCGAACACGACATTGCAAGATTCGATGTTCGAAATTCGTTTCTAAGCACAATCAGAACATCCTGAAGGGCAGACTGAAAAGTTTCATGGGCGCTCTGCGCCATATGATTATGCAAATATCGTAATGGAGGGTGGAAATAAGTTAATATACATCATAGCTACAGTATAGGAACAACACTAAGCGAGCGAGAGACACAATGCCGAAGCCAGTGATTTATGAACATTATATTTTTACATTTGCTTTCATAAAGGTTTGTAACAATCATTAGACTGTCGACGTCAGGCTCTGTTCCCACAGCCGACCACGTATAGTCAAGGAACCCAAGTTTTGAAAAGTTTGGGTTCGCAAGTAGACTACAGCCATTGTCATGCTCTTAGAGCATCTGGCTCAATACAGTATCGCTTCTCCTGGGTATCCGTAAACCCGAAGACGCCATTGCTCCCCATAGTGAATTCTTTTATCATAATGACTCCGTTTATAAGTGCAGGTTCAAACCATACTCCGATTTATCAGCTCATCGCGACTTCCAGCACGTGCCATTCTGCGTCCTGTGAAGTTAGAGCGCAGCGAATTCACCGGCTCCGATGTCTGCAATATCTCGCGCGTGACCTCTATTCCCACATCGCTATTTCCAGCGTCACTATTCTCACTCGAACTGCGATCGAGCTCGGCCTCCAGCCGTCCCGTTGGATGCCGTGCATGTTTCTGATGGGCTTGCTGCATCTGTCTAGTGCCGTCTTTCCCGCCGCGAAATGCAGCTTGGGGAGGTGGAGCAACATAAGGACGGGAATGTAGCTCAATGTTTCCGTCTTTGTCGACCCTCGGGTCACTTGCTGAAGTATTGTAGCCGGAGCTTGAGTTTACGCTTGCTTTAGGTGTCCCGAAGCTCTCCTTGAGGAAGCTTGGTAGGAAGCGTGTAAAGAATGGTTTGCAAGCTGGGAGTGCGGTGCACATCTAATTAGTTGAGATTAGCTATTAACGCAAATACTGGCAACGCATTGAGAAATGGTTAAACTCACAATCCCAATGTAAAGCTCCAGAACGCCGGATACCCATAGCCCATAGGAAACCCAAGTCCGATCAAATGTGGAAGTTGTCTTGTATGCATAATAGATGCGAAAACAACCGGCTATGCAAACGACAAAACCGGCACCAAATATTCCACAGACCATCATTCGTTGTCGGAACGGGAGTTGAAGAGCTAGGACGGTGGGAATGGGAAGGAAGAATACTATGAAATCGGAGATGGTATTGAGAATACCACCAGCTAGGAGATTTGCTGATTCGTCGATACAGTTCTGCTCTGTAAATGACAAAGTCCAGTAATCTTTCACTGGCCTACACAACGTATTAGTACAGGGTTTGCAACACTGAGTTGAATACCTACGTGCAAGTAAATATTACGGCACCTATAAAAGCTATACATTTGCAGACGACAAATACTATTGCAGCAGTAGCTAAGTGCTTTAGAATTCCGGATACGGTTGAAGTGATTCGTCTCGTTAAGATAAGTAATGATATCTTGCAACATGAGACTGTTAAAGCAAACAGGCACTCCACGATAACTATACTAAGTCAGAAAATAATTCGTAGAGAGCGGACAAGGGTTTCCTACTTGTTATCTTTAAACCTAGAGTGATTTTCTCATTGGGAACATCCCAAATATGACGATCCCAGCCCCATCGAGTAACAGCGAGGCACAATAACGCTGCAAGAATCAATGCTGGTGGAATGGCTAACAAGAGGAAAACATCATCGATACCAAAGCATCTGGATATAACAATCCGAGAATACATCCGAGCAGCCACCATGAACAGCGCGATGGGGCAGACTATACATGTTACAACAAGAAGTTGGTTCCCGCGAGTTTCTGAAGGGTTCTCATAATTTGGAGTTGGCCATGTTGCAAGGACCTCGAGTGAGGGAAGACGCATCTTGAACCGATCAACTCAATATTTCTTGGTCACAGCTTTGTTCCGAGGGACTGTAATCGAATATAGTAGTGTTGAGTGTAAGAGTACCGCTGTACTCAGAGACGTAAGTATAACATTTACAGGGAACCGAGAAGAGAACCCCCCTTAAGACAAGGGAGGTCGCACCATGATATACAACTTATGGTTGATCGATCCATAAAATATGCCACCCAGAATGGCTTGCAGTCAAAGAAAGCCTGCTAAGATTATCAAAACGAGAATCAAACCCGCTGCTTCGTGCATACTACTAGGGTCCGCGAGGCGCCTTGAAAACGCTCGTACCAGCGAGTATCCTAGTAGCGAACCACTTATGGGTGTGACAATCTTCAAAACCCCAGGATAGACATACGTTTTACGCGGTAGCATGTATGCTATTCACTAGTAAACCTGTTTAGAGAAGTCTACGCAAATTTCTTCAACCAAATAGCATAATAATTGATGGCAACGCCTTAGTCTACAACCCTCACAACAAAAAAAGGTATAACAGCCAAGTGGCCTCTCAAACCATGCGTTACCTGCTTTTCCCCCAAAATCCGGACGCGGGATAACAGTCAGTGGATATAGACTTTCGTCACGCCCCTGATATGTGACTATCACAATTAGGCGATAGGTCGCAGCTAAAGGCTTTCCAAAACACTGGCTCGACCGGCCCTTCTTCTAATAAATCTATCAAATATAGTGTAAGCTCTGTAAACATCCAGATCCACCAAGTCATACCGAATTCCCCAGAACCTTTGACCCTTTCTTGGCTGTTCGGGCGTGAGTATTTTCTATAGACTATTGGTTGAAGTTACTTTTTAAAGAGGGTCATATATCGCATTGACCTCTCCATGTGGCGGTGGACCGTTCATCGTAACCGCATTCTTACAAAAAAAAAGAACTCCACACCTACCTCTTTAGAACCCAGTGCTTCTACTAGAGCCTACGACTCTCTGACCTTGTGGTCAGACTGCCGAGCTCTAGTTGGTTGAAAATGATCAATCATGCATCTCTTCAGAAAATATGGCTTAACCCTTACAGATAAGGTGGATCTGGGATTAGAAACGAATGACCATCGTCTCTATTCTTTGGGCTCTAAGAAGAATGGAATGCCGTAATTTCTTAACATACCACATCTAGTGGTGTGTAGCACGTGAATATACTTGGTTCTTCACAATATTTACCATACCTGATACTTAATTTCTGCATTAGTACTTTGGTAAACACTTCGTGCTGTACGGTTAGGCCCAGTGACATGTGCAAAGGGGATATACTAACAACATAGGCGAGATAAACCCTCCATCAGTGTACAGATGACTTGGAACTGCCGGTGGAATGCTAACCGAGCGAGACGTGATTAAACTACTGATCTGCTTCAACGTGATTGCTCATCCTTACCACGTTACCGAACGGCAATCCGATCTCAACTCCCAAGAAAACAAGATTGCGGAGGTGGTCTAGAGTAGGTAGAAGGAGCCTAGTATGGGCCGGAAGCCGATTTTATAATGGCGAATCAGTGTAGCTGTACCTCCCTGCCTTTCTGAAGCACAGGCAGCGGTGATCAACTCAGGAACGCCTACTGCTGACCATGTCGACTACAGAGACGACAATATCTGTCATGCAAGGCACACGGCACAAAGCGCAATGGCTTCAGAATTGGGTATAAATTGCCGATGAACATCTTTCTCTGTTCAGGAGTGAGCAGGAACCATTTCAGATATCCCTGTTCCACACGTGTACTTCATTGGGCTTTAGCAAACACAAATTGTTTGGACTATTAACAGGATCATCACAAAGTGGTCGCCCGAGCGGAAAATAATGGGCTTCTACAGTGATTGAGGGACTCTTAGTGTGCTTGGAAAGGCAAATGCCGCTGGAGATATCCAGGCTCCTCGCATGTCAAAGGCCACAGGAAATTACTGTTAATGTACTCAGTGGTCCTGCTCTCTCCAGCCACCCCACGACGCAGCTTTACAATATACATGACAGCAGCTCCGGTGTCTCTATTTGCTAGTATGCGTTGAGCCAATCAGATTCTATCGTGGAGGCAGGGTATTTACGATTGGAGGAACATCTTTCAATCACTATTTGAACTTCATTACTAAGGAGGCTGGTGATAGCCACAATAGCAGACGACCCTTAGACCGGAAGTCAACTTCCAAGATGAGGAAGCAAAAGGAAGCACAAATAGATCCACGTCAGCCTTGTCTAGAGATTACAGACCATACAGGGCATCAGCCTCTACCTTAGTGGCGG
>Ga0247807_10000623_pt1 | contig 22173 bp, 19 predicted proteins | sample UWRJL074202C1_FD_179931 | JGI IMG/M metagenome (GOLD analysis project Ga0247807, IMG submission 179931) | Plant litter microbial communities from Arlington Agricultural Research Station in Wisconsin, United States - UWRJ-L074-202C-1 | ecosystem: Environmental > Terrestrial > Plant litter >...
CGGGGTAAGTGATGAACTCCCCGGGGGTGTCCCAGGGCGTGACATCAGCGAGATCCTTCACCAGATTTTCTCCACCGCCGACGGCAGCGATAGGCACGGTGCATCCGCTGATACCGAGAAGCATGCCGCAGTTTGCGGGTTGCACCGCAGCGGTAGCCCGTGTGCGATGTGCGGCGATGATCCAGCTGAATTGAGTGAGATCGCTGTACCCGAGACCGAGAAGCGTGCCTTGACGTGCTTCTGCGAGCTGGGACTTGTCGCGAAGCTGTGTGCCGAGCCCGGTGACGTTGGGGTTCAAGCGACTGGTTGGGGTGACAGTTCCCCCGGTGATCCAGGTGCGGTTGAGCGCTGCCGAACCTGTCGGGTTCGACCACGACATCACACGCAGCCCGAGGGCCGGGTCCGGCGTTTCCTGGCAGTTATAGAGCCGCACCGACAGGGTGCGGGCAGTGGTGCCGTTTCCACCCCATGCTGTGTTGTTCGCCACCGGGATGATTGCCATCTTGCGATTGAACGGCCCCAGCGCGCCCGAGACATCGGTGGTGATGCTACTCAGGCGGATCAGGCGGGAGCTCGTCGAGGGATCGGGTGTTGCGCACCAGGCGCCCGGCCCGGCGGTGCCGGCGGCGCCCGTGACGTTCGCCGTCCAGTACGCACCCGTTGTGCTCGCGGGCATCACCATCAAGAGCGCGGTGAAGAGCGCAGCGAGGATCACCGGGAGGCGATGGTGCCTGCGACCGGTGGTCATCACGGGGGTCATACATGCCTCGGAACCTGGGTGAGGGTCACTACGGGATGAAGTTGAAGGAGGGATCCGACGGAGACCCCGTTGCCCGCGCGATACTGCTGGAGCAGACGAGGCCAGTCCGTCGCCGGGGTGCCGCCCGACGCGGGAAGACTGAAGGTGAAAACGATGTTGGCGGTGGCACCGGGCTGAATGATCACCGCGCTGGTGAACGTCGCGATCGGGGCGTCCGTGGTGGTGATTCCCGCGGTGGGCAGAGCGACCGCACCCGTGCCGGTCGCCGAGACAGTGGCGGTGAGGCGGGGCTGGATCGCGGTCCATGCGGCTGAGGCCGCAGCATCCCGATGCCCATGGGTAACAAACGACAACTTTGCCGGAACCCCGGCTGTACCGGTGTTGGTCACCGTGTAGGTGAGTGTTTCGGCCTGGACCCCGGGAACCATACCGAGGGATCCGGCCCGCACCACTACCCCGGCGGGCGCCGCGGCCATAGCCACAGCTCCCACCACTGGCGCGGAGATGGTGACGGCGAGATTTCCCGTCTGGATGGTGACCGGGGACCCCGCCTGGGTGTCGTTCCAGAGCGCATACGTTCCGGGAGCGTTGATCACAAGCATCCCAACGAGCAGTGCACCAGCTGCCACAACGTACGGCTGCCGAGAGAAGAGGCGGGCAACTCGTGCCGCCCATCCTGCTTCGGGCGCCGCACGTCGGGTGAGCTGGTGCACGTGGCGTTACTCCTGGTTGTATTCGCGTGCGGGTGAACGCGGGGGGTGGACACCCGCACGCGAAGCAAGTGGGGGTTAGGAGTTTTCAGGTACCTGCGTCAGGGTGTAGTTCGCCTGGAACGTGGTGGTGGCGAGCTTGGTGGTGTTGTCTGCCGCCCAGTCGAATGCCACGCGGTACGTGACCGGGACGTTTCCGCCGGTCAGTGCGGCAACCTGTGCGGTGGTGAACGTCACCGTGGCGGTACCGTCGGCGGGTGTGGTCACCGGGGTGCCGTTGATGGTGAGGATCTCGGCCGAGAGCACGTCGTCGAGAGCACCGGTCGCGTTGGCGGCGGTGACGTCGAGGCGGGCACGGTTGTTCTCACCGGTCAGCACGATCGGAATGTTGACAGTTTTGGTGAGCGTGTCGCCCGGAACGAGCAGCTGCGCGATGTATGGAACGGACAGCGCCTCAGCCGTGTCGGCAGGAAGGTCGGCGGCGTTCTGCTGAAGCGCCCAGCCCGAGCCGTCGGCCGGTACACCGAGGTCCAGGTTTCCGGTCGCGATGGTCACCTCGGAACCTGCCTGGGTGTCGGTCCAGAATGCGAGGGTGCCCGCTCCTCCGAGGAGCAGGGTGACTCCGGCGACTCCAGCGATGGCTGCCTTGGTGACTGTCTTCATGTAAATTCCGTTCTGAGATTCGGCGAATGGGGCCCCGTATGGGCGCTGCAACACGAAGAGATTCAGAGTCGGAATCTGTGCAAGAGATCCACCAGAACTTTCGGGTCGGCATATCGTAGGCAGACCAGAACTGAAGTGTCAGCACTGGATCAACCCCCTAGCTACTGGGGTTTTTACCGGTTGAACTACCGGCTTCCGTCTCGGTAGTTTCGCCTTCTACCGGGGTCGCGGGAGCGGTGTTGATACCCTCCGACGTGCTGGTCGCGGTGGTGGCTGTGCTGGTCTCTGTGCTGGCGGTCGTGCTGCTGCCCGTGGTGGTGACCGTGCTGATGTCCGTGCTGGTGCCCGTGGTGGATGCCTCGGCTTGAGTTCTCCGGCTGCGAACCAGCCCCATCACCACGGCATACACCGCGTACACAATGAGGGCCCCGCCGAGCACACGGACGATGTTGGCCCGTCCATCCCCCGATCCCACACTCGTGACATAGCCGATGTAGGGAACCCAGTACCAGACCTTTCCCCTCACCTGTTCGGCGCGCACGGGCTCGATGTCGGCGCTGGGATTCGCGTCACCCTGGGTGCGCAGGCGCGGCCCGTCGTCACCAATATCAATCGAGACGATGCGGTGCGTGACCACCGCTGCCTGGCCGGACTCGAGTTGGTAGGTGATGACGTCGCCGACGCGCAGGTCAGTGAACTCGACCGGGCGCACAATGATCATGGTTCCGGGCGGCATCAGGGGTCGCATCGACCCCGTGAGCACCGTAAACGGTTCGGCACCAAAGAGCCGCGGAACAACAACCAGTCCCACAATCAGCACACCCATCAGCACAGCGATGGTCCAGGCGGTGATCGCGCCGAGGCGACGAAGCCAGCCGTGGCGTTCGGGGGCGGGCGAAGGGTCGGGCGACACGGACACCGGGGACTCCTCGACCATGCGCCGACCCTATGGGAGTCGTGGCCGAAGGCAACTACGGGATGACTACTGGGATCGAAACACCAGTGACGGGAAAAACGCTGGGTCACAACGCAGACGCACGCGCGAAAACAGAGGTTCCCGAAGACGCAAATCACTCAAGAATTGCGCAACCCGTGCCATAAAGGCATGCGACAGATGCCGTTCAGTGGGGGTACAGCCACTCGACGCAGCGGGGAAGGGTGTCAGCGGAGCATCCCGAGCCTGATGCCGTTCGCACGCCCGTTAACGTAAAAGACCCCTCGCGCACCCGCCAGAGCCCGGTTACCCTTGCTACGTTTCCGTCCTGGGGGAGTTGGCCTGGATGGCGCCACGCGAGGAGCCAGCACCCAGTTTACCTGAAAGCGGGCGTGCTTAGATTCATTATGAAGATTGTCATCGCCGGTGGTCACGGCAAGATCGCTCTGATCCTTGAAAAACTGCTCGCCGAGGCCGGTCACACACCGGTCGGAATCATCCGCAACCCGGCGCACGCCGCCGATGTTGTCGCTACGGGTGCCTCCGCTCTGCTGCTCGATCTCGAATCGTCCACTCCGGAAGCGCTCGCTGACGCGATTGGTTCGGATACGGATGCTCTGGTCTTCGCCGCCGGCGGTGGGCCCAACAGTGGCCCCGAACGCAAACTCACAGTCGATCGCGATGGCGCGATTATGCTGGCCGACGCCGCCGAGATTGCCGGTGTGCGACGCCTGGTGATCATCTCGGCCATGAGCGCGGATGACTTCGACGCCGACTCCGACGACGGGTTCCAGGTCTACCTGCGGGCGAAGAGCGAGGCTGACGCATCCGTGCGTGGTCGCGATCTCGACTGGACGATTGTTCGTCCGGGTGGCCTCACCGATGATGCGGGTAGCGGCCTGGTTGCCACCGGCGAGAAGACGGGCACTGGGAGCATCCCGCGCGCCGATGTCGCCAACCTCATTGCGGTACTCATCACCGACGGCCTCGGCATTCGCAAACAGTTCGAGGTCATCTCGGGCAACGACTACATCAAGGACGCAGCGAGCTCGCTGTAGTTCGCTGCGTCGCTGCTTTGCTGCGCCAGTCGTAACTCGCTGCGCCAGTCGCAACTCGCTGCGCCCGTCGCAGCTCCTGCGCCCGCCGTAGTCTGCTCGGCCCGCCGTAGTCTGCTCGGCCCGTCGACTTACGTCACCACAATCTCCCGTCGCGGCACCACACAGGTGCTCGCGGCGGGAGATTTTTGCGTTTAGGCAACTCCCTGTGGATCAACCGTCCGTCACCTCGGCTGGCCGCGAGAGCACACGTCTTTGCCGGACCCCAATACACACTCGCGGGACGAGAAACCCGCACTCGCGGACCCCAATACACACTCGCGGCACCAGAAACCCGCACTCGCGGACCCCAATACGCACTCGCGGCACCAGTCGTTCCTGGGGCACCCAGTGCATAAAGGTGTAATTGACGAATTATCGGTGCTGAAAGGACTAGAACGGCTCGCAGGGGGAAGTGGGTACGCCGGGGGACGGCGGCTCGCAGGAGGGCTTTAGCGGGTACGAAGGACGAGGGTCAGCAAATGCGAAGGAAGAGGCGTCGCGAGACCAGTCCACGGGAAAGTCCCGGCAGACAGGGGTCTGCCGGGACTTCATCCGTTCAGTGCACTGGGAGCACTGAGCGGACTCCCTTAGGGAGGTGGTCTATGGCCGCTCCACGGACTCCCTTAGCGAGGTGGTTTATGGCCGCGAGGTGTAGCCGCGAGCCACCTACTCTGAACCGCCTTCCCGCGTACCGATCTCAGCGGATACTGGGGCGCGGAGGCTACGGAAGCGGTGGAGCCAGTGGAGTCAGCGTGCTCCGCGTCTGTGGGGTCGGCGGTGCGATGTTGGCCGTTGAGCAGCAGATCCGCGGCCACATCTAGACGGAGTTGGTCGAGGGTGCGCGGCTCGGCCGGACCGGCCATCGCCCGGGCGGAGTCATCCAAGCGGTTGAAGATCCCAAACGCATCCGGCGCCGGCATCAGCAACTCCACCCGCGCCATACCGTCGCGGGCCGGTTCCACGCACACCCGCCGGTCCGCCGCAGCACGCACGTGGCGCTCCCGGATGGATTCGGGATGCATTTTCTCCCGCACGGCCCGCGCTTTACGGGCCAGCTGCACTGTGGTCAGCTGTCGCGCCCGGGGCGCCATGTCAGCGTCGGACGCCGTCCGCGCCTCGACAGGAAGGCTGTCGGCTTCCTCAGCAATGACGGTCGCATGGCGAAACGAGATCGCCCCCTCCTGCAGAGCAGCGAAGGTGGCCGGGAGGTCGTCTTCGAGTAGGCGACTGTGGTGGAACAGGATTTGGGTGGCACCCTCACTGATTTTCAGGACCACCGCGGTCTCCAACATCAGTTGGGAGCGTTGGATGACATCCTCCGTCCACCCGGGGGTGGGTTTGGTTTTCGGGCCGCGCTCAGGGTCTAGACAGACGCCGGTGTCTGCTTCGATCCGGTGGCGGATCTGGTTGACCAGCACGACTTTGCGGGCCGACTGCTGATTCACTAGTCGCTCGTTGGACTCCAGAGCATCCAGCAACCCGTCGGCGGAGTCCGCGGCGATCGCTTGCGGCCACCGATCATCCACAGTGGGGTCGAGGTCGGGGTAGTAGGGCTGCGCGTCCGCGGGGATATACCCCGGGTCCGTTCCGCGGCGGATCCGGTCGGCCAGCTCGGCGAAGATCCGCTCAACGTCAACGTCGTAAGGCTCGTCGTCTGGCTCCCACGGCTCCCCTGGGTGGAGGGCATCGTGGCCTTGCGCGGCGCGGGCTTCGTCGAAGAACCAGGGCGGGTAGGCCTCACCGGGAGGCGCACCCGATGACGAAATATGTGTGGTGTTCTCTGTCATGAACCAAGCCAACAACCACCCACTGACATCACCCCCGCGTTGACGATGGGGGTTGACTACCGCCAAAAGACGTGACTGGAAACCCTTATAAATACTGCACAAACACGGTCGAGTGGGAGACAGACGAGGTTGATGCTACATGGTCCACTCGGTCGGAAGCGGGAAGTAAACCGAGTCATGGCTGCATGGCTCACGCGGTCAGAAGCGGGGAGCCGGCCGGGACTAAGGCTGAGGCAAGAGAGGTCATCGACGAGGGACACACGTGGTCAAGACGGGCACGTCAACACACCGCGACGATGGCGCTGAAGCATCCCACCAACGATCGATGATGCCTACGAACTACAAACGGGCCGACACAGCAACCCGGGAGAAAACTCCCGGATAGCTGCGCCGACCCGAAGCGAGGTGGCTAAGCCGAAGCCAGCCCGACCGAAACTGGCTCGGTACAAGCGAGATAAGCCAAAGCCAACTAAAGCAAGTTACGCGAGAAGCGCTGCCGACTGGCGAGCGATCTCGAGCTCTTCGTTGGTCGGAACAACCAGAACCTTGACAGGCGAATCCGCCGTCGAGATGTAGCGAGCCTTCTTGGAACGCGGCGAGTTGAGCGCCTCGTCGACGTGGATGCCGAGGAATTCGAGTCCCTCGAGAACGAGCAGACGCATTTCGTCGTCGTTCTCGCCAACACCAGCGGTGAAGACAATCGCGTCAACACCCTTGAGGTGCAGGATGTATGCACCCAGGTAACGGATGATGCGGTGACGGTACACGGCGAGCGCTGCAAGAGCGGTCTCGTCACCCTCCCACGACTTGTTCTGCACATCGCGCATGTCACTCGTGCCGGTGAGGCCAAGCACACCACTGCGACGGTTGAGCAGAGTGTCGATGTCGTCGAAGGACATGCCAGCCTGGCGGTGCAGGTGAACGAGAACGGCGGGGTCGATGTCGCCCGAACGGGTTCCCATCACGAGGCCCTCCAGCGGAGTCATACCCATGCTGGTTTCGATGCAGACACCACCATCAATAGCGGACAGCGAGCCACCGTTACCGATGTGGAGCACGATGATCTTGAGCTCTTCGAGCGGGCGACCCATAAACTTCGCGGTCTCCTCGGAGACGTACTTGTGCGAGGTGCCGTGGAAGCCGTACTTGCGGATGCCGTGCTTGGCAGCGAGCTCGGCGTCGATCGCGTACGTGTACGCCTCGGCCGGGATCGTCTGGTGGAACGCGGTGTCGAAGACAGCAACGTGAGGAACGTCGGGGAAGGCAACCTTCGCGGCACGGATACCGAGGAGGTTTGCCGGGTTGTGCAGCGGCGCCAGGGCGGACAGCTCATCGATCTGAGCCTCGACCTCGTCGTTGATGAGGGTCGCGGCGCTGAACAGCGAACCACCCTGAACAACACGGTGGCCGACGGCAACGATGTCGTTGTCGGTTCCGAGCTGCTCGAGAACAAACTTCATTCCCGCAACGTGGTCAACGATGTCCGAACCGGGCTCGCCGATGCGCTCGACGATTCCGCTGAGCACGGACGCCTCGGTCGCGATGTCGACGAGCTGGTATTTGATGGAGGAGGAGCCGGAGTTAACAACAAAGATCTGGGTCATACAAAAGTCCTAGCGGGTGAGGGCGAGTGGGATAAATATCACGCGTGAAACAGGAAGAGTGATCTAGGCGATCGGGCTCGCGGCCTGGATGGCCGTGATTGCGACGGTGTTGATGATGTCCTCCACGAGGGCACCGCGCGACAGGTCGTTGATCGGCTTGTTGAGACCCTGGAGAACGGGGCCCATGGCGACGGCGCCAGCACTACGCTGCACCGCCTTGTAGGTGTTGTTACCGGTGTTGAGGTCGGGGAAGATAAACACCGTGGCGCGACCGGCAACCTCGGAGTCGGGCATCTTCGCTGCGGCCACTGCAGCATCCGCCGCGGCGTCGTACTGGATGGGGCCGGCGACCAGCAGGTCGGGGCGACGCTCAATAACCAGAGCGGTTGCCGCGCGAACCTTCTCCACGTCAGCGCCCGATCCTGAGGTTCCGGTCGAGTAGCTGAGCATTGCAACACGGGGGTCGATTCCGAACTGCACGGCGGTCTCGGACGACGAGATCGCAATGTCGGCGAGCTGCTCCGAGGTCGGGTCGGGGTTGACAGCGCAGTCACCGTAGACGAGCACGCGGTCGGCGAGCGCCATCAAGAACACACTCGACACCACGGAGACACCCGGCTTGGTCTTGATGATCTCAAACGACGGACGAATCGTGTGGGCGGTGGTGTGGGTGGCCCCTGAGACCATTCCATCAGCGAGGCCCATGTGCACCATCATTGTTCCGAAGTACGAGACGTCGGTGACGGTGTCCATCGCGAGCAGCTTGGTCATACCCTTGTGCGCTCGGACGCGTGCGTATTCCTCGGCGAACTTGTCGCGCAGCACTTCATCGAACGGGCTGATGATGGCGGCGTCGGTGAGGTCGAGTCCGAGCTCGGCTCCGCGGGCGCGAATGGATGCTTCGTCACCCAGAATCGTGAGTCGTGCAACTTTGCGCTGCAACAACGAGCTCGCGGCGCGCAGAATGCGGTCGTCTTCGCCTTCGGGAAGAACGATGTGCTTCTGGCTCTCGCGGGCCCGGTCGAGGAGGTTGAACTGGAACATCAGCGGAGTCACCACGCTTGACGGGCTGACCTCAAGCAGGCGAAGCAGTGCATCTCCGTCAACGTTGTCGTCAAACAGCTGGCGAGCGGTGTCGTACTTCCGTACCGAATCCGCCGCGAGACGCCCGCGCGTCTGCGTGATGCGCTGGGCCGTTTCGAAAGTGCCGAGTGCGCTCGTCGCGATGGGCAGCGACGACTGCAGGCCAGACACCAGGCGCTCGACCTGGGGCGGAAGTGAGATTCCACCGTTGAGAATGATGCCGGCGAGCGACGGGAACGTGTCAGAGCTGTGGGCGAGAAGCGTCGCGACAATCACGTCGGTGCGGTCGCCAGGAACGACAACAACCGCGCCCTCGGTGAGGCGGGGCAGCACGTTCTCGAGGGACATCGCGGCAATCACAGTTCCGAGCGCCTCGCGCTCGAGAAGCGCCGGGTCACCAGAGACCATGGTCGAGTTGGTCGACTTAAGCACGGCCGCCACCGACGGCGCAACAAGGAACGGGTTCTCGGGGATCGCCCAGACCGGCACGGACTGCGCGGCGTCATCGAACGCGGAGGCGACAGCGGCGACGATCTCAGGCAGGGCCTCGGGGTCGGCGCGGTTTGCGATAACGGCCAGCAGGCTGGCGTGCTCGAGACGGAGCTCAGCGGTGGCAACTTCTGCGACCTGGCGCATGGCGTCGGGGGTGCGGTTGGTACCGCCATCGGAATGGCGTCCGCCGAGTACAAGAAGGACGGGCGCACCGAGGTTCGCGGCGATGCGGGCGTTAAACGACAGCTCGGTAGGGCTTCCGACATCGGTGTAGTCGGATCCGACAATAACAACGGCATCGCACTGACGCTCGAGCGCTGCAAAGCGCGAGACGATGTCAGTCAGTGCCGAGTCGGGGTCGCTGTGCACGCGGTCATAGCTGACGCCGATGCAGTCTTCGTAGGGGATTTCGACGTTGGTGTGGGCGAGAAGCAACTCAAGCACGTAGTCGGGCTCGGTGGTAGATCGGGAGATGGGGCGAAAAACTCCAACCCGCCCTACTTCGCGGGTGAGAGTTTCAAGCACTCCCAAAGCGATCGAGGATTTACCGGTATGACCTTCGGCGGAGGCAATATAAATTCGAGTTGGCACGGTACCAGCTTAAGCACTTGAGCGCTGGGGTATTGCGGCCTTTAGTCCCTTGCCAGTGTCTTCCAACCTGCATTAACAGCAATTGTTAGGCAGAAATCACTGGGCCGAGAGAAACACGTGGCTCCGCGCCATCCCGACCGCCACAAGCACGAGCCAGGGGTGGAACGAAAGCACACCGTATTACGGGTATGCTTCTAAAGGTCGTTCTCGTTGAGTCGGGAATGATGGCTTGGAGAATTCGCCTAGTGGCCTATGGCGCCAGCTTGGAAAGTTGGTTGAGTGCAAGCTCTCGGGGGTTCGAATCCCCCATTCTCCGCCAGTCGCTAAAACCCCGGAAGATCACATCTTCCGGGGTTTTTTGCATCCCGGTGCTTCTGTTTCAGCGCGCCCCGGAAGACCGACATGACCACTCGTTTCCTCCGCATGTTCGGGATGCTCGCGGTTGCGCCCCTCGCCTTGTCCGCATGCTCGATCCGGATGCCCTGGCACGAGTCCTTCGAGACCGCGACCTGACCGTTGACGACCTCCGCACCATGCTGGAGCTCTTCGTGGACAACACCAACCTCAGCAGCGTCTACGGGCTTACGATCTTTGCGGTTCCAGGACAGGACGACGTCGTTGACCACCTCAACGAGTAGCTCCGTTCGACCGGCTCACCCAGATCGTTCGACGTAGCCAGCCGAACCCTGTTTTCTCTAGACGGGTCGCTATTGCCGCTCTCCTCGGTTTGAATGAGCTGACCATGACTGCCGACACTGCACCTCGCGACGCTTTCGATGCGCTGGGTGACGAGGAATTCGTTCTTCTGACCACGTTCCGAAAGTCGGGCGTTGGGGTCGACACTCCTGTGTGGGTCGCGCGGGATGGCGACGCATTGCTCGTGATTACACCGGACGGGACCGGAAAGGTCAAACGCCTGCGCAACGATCCACGCGTTCACCTGCGACCCAGCACTCGCTTTGGCAGGCCGTCCGACAACAACGCTCCCATCGAGGCAACCGCCGCTGTGCTCCCGCGCTCGGAGACCAGAAATTTCTCTACACAGTTCCGCAACAAGTACGGGTTCCAGTTCGCTGTCGCGATGTTCGTTGAACGAGTGTTCGCCCGCCGCCAGAAGCCTCGAGTGATTCTTCGCATCGTCCGCGCCCACTGAACGGACCGCGACGGTGAATGGATCCGCGGCGGTGAATGGATCCGCGGCGGCACACACCGATGTGCGTAGATAGTCAAATATTAGGGCTCCGACCCTAGTTGCGTAAAGGGTTAAACCCGCTTGTCTACCCGCCAATAATCGTTGCGGGTTTGGCCCTAAAGAGAACCAGAATTCCGGTGTTACTTTGCGGGACGGACGTGATTTTCCGTCAGCCGCGCGCTGGCATTGATTGTGTCCAGTTGAGTACGCCGCATCCCCAGATCCGAACGTCTTCAGCGCCTCGACCCGAACCCGTGCACTGAAAGGAACCACTCCATTGAGTATCACTAGCCCACGCCGACGTGCGGTTCGCGCGCCGAGCGAGTCCCCTCATGAGCATCCCCCGGGGCGCACACCGCGCCGCGCCCGATCGCTGGCTATGGCCGTCCTCCTCACCGCGCTGTCGTCGTTTGGGGCGGTAGCGGGATTGGCTGTGCCGGCACAGGCCGCAGTACCCACCGTTGTGTCGGTCACTTTCGACGATGGCAACGTCGACCAGCTTGCGGCAGCACAGGTCATGAACGCGAAGGGCCTTAAGGGCACCTTTTACATCATCTCCGGTGTTGTGGGGAATGCGAACTACCTCACCCAGGCGAACCTCAAAACGATCGCGGCTGCGGGAAACGAGATTGGCGGTCACACGGTTGACCACGTCGATCTCGCAACAGCAACGCCGACCGAGGCAACCCGGCAGGTCTGCAACGACCGCGCCACCCTCACCGGATGGGGTTACCAAGTAACCAGCTTTGCCTATCCGTTCGCTTCGCAGAACGCTGCGGCACAAGAGGTTGTCAAGAACTGCGGCTACAACAGCGCACGCGGCCTCGGCGATCTCAAAACAGCGCCGGGCACGGACTGCGCCGACTGCATTGTTGCCGAATCCGTTCCGCCTGCGAACCCGTTCCTGACGGCGGCAGCCGACCAGGTCACAAGCACGTGGACCCTTGCCGACATGAAGAAGTGGGTCACCGACGCCGAAGCGGCGGGAGGCGGATGGGTGCAGCTCACCTTCCACCACGTCTGCCCGACGAGCAACAATGCGTGCGGTTTCTCCGCGGAGGACCCAACAACGACCGCCGCTCTGTTTGATGAGTTCACTACGTGGCTCGCCACGTGGCAGGACGGCTCGACCAAGCAGGTCAAAACCGTCAATGAGGTTGTCGGCGGAGCAGTCCAGCCGGTTACCCCCGGCGCAACAATCACTCCGCCAGCCGCCGCAGGCATCAACGGGGTACTCAACGCCGGTTTCGAAACAGTCACGGCCGACCAGCCGGCTTGCTGGACGAACAATTCGTATCTCAATGACGCTGCCGCGACCAACACACCCGTGTTTTCCACGGAAGCGCCAGGCCGTGGAGGCAGCAAGTTCGCCAGCAAAATCACGATGACGAACTACTCGGGCGGTGACGCCAAAGTACTGCAGACGTTTGATGGATCAGAATGCTCCCCCAGCATTGTGGCCACTCACACGTATTCCCTTCGTGCCTGGTACAAATCAACGGCAACAACCCAGTTCGCCGTGCACACGCGTGACAGCGCGGGCGTTTGGTCGTACTGGACGTCCAGCCCGTGGTTCGCCGCATCTGCGACGTACACCCAGGCTGAGTGGACGTCTCCGGCGGTACCAGCGGGAGTAACAGGAATCAGCTTTGGTCTCAACATCATGGCCAATGGTGAGTTAGTAACCGACGACTACCAACTGTTTGACACCGTCGGCGCACCCGCACTCGACCTCACGGCTGGCACGCCAGTTGTCACAGGGACGGCGCAGGTGGGTCAGGTTCTCACCGTCGCGGGCGGCACCTGGTCTCCCGACCCGGTGACGGTCACGTACCAGTGGCAGGCAGGCGGTGTCTCTATCCCTAACGCAATTGAGACCACCTACACGCCAGTTGTTGGCGATGTCGGCAAGCCGATCACCGTCCTCGTCACCGGAGCACGAGATGGGTACGCCCCACAGTCGGTGACCACGCCGGCAACGGCAGCGGTCATTCCGGTCGCTACTGTCCCGACGCCTACGCCCACTCCGACACCCACACCGACGCCGACACCGACACCGACACCGACACCCACGCCGGATCCCACCACACCGCCGATCCCCGTGACACCAACAGTGACTCGCGAAGGAGGCGCTGACCGGTTCGCAACATCCGCACTGGTCTCGTCTTCGTTCCCCGTGAACACTGAGGTGGCGTACATCGCATCCGGGTCCAACTACCCCGACGCCCTCTCCGGCGCCGCGGTCGCAGGATTCCGCGATGGTCCGGTTCTTCTTGTCCACAAAGACGAGATCCCTGCGGTTATCACTGCTGAACTGAACCGTCTCAGCCCGGAAAGCATCGTGGTTCTCGGCGGAACAGACGTCATCTCCAATGGCGTCCAGTCCACGCTCGGTACCATCGCCTCAACAACACGCATTGGCGGAGCCGACCGGTTCGAAACGTCGGCAATGGTCTCCTCGACCTTCGCCTCCGGTGCACCCGTTGCGTATGTCGCGTCCGGCTCCAACTACCCCGACGCCCTCGCCGGCGCCGCGGCAGCGGGCTTCAACGGCGGACCGGTGCTTCTCGTTCACCAGAACGAGATCCCCGCGTCTGTCGCAGCCGAGCTGGCCCGTCTCGCCCCGCAGCGGATTGTGGTGCTGGGCGGAACAACGGTGATCTCCAACGCATTGGAATCCACACTGAATGGACTCGCACCGACAAGTCGCCTTGGTGGGGCTGACCGGTTCGAAACTTCGGCCGCGGTTGCCAACACGTTCACTGCCGGTGTGCCGGTTGTGTATGTGGCCTCAGGATCCAACTACCCCGACGCGCTCTCCGGCGCCGCGGCAGCGGGCTCCAAGGGCGGACCGGTGCTTCTCGTTCACCAGAACGAGATCCCGGCTTCCGTCGCGGCACAGCTGAACCGCCTCAACCCGACCCGCATTGTTGTTCTCGGAGGCACCACGGTGATCTCTGACTCAGTGCAGTCGGCGCTGGTGGGCTACCTGAGGTAACGCGGGAAGACTGATTTCCGTCTGAAACACACGATGGCCCGGTCTGGAGAAATCCGGACCGGGCCATTGGTGTCGCTCCCCTTACAGACCAGTCGGTCTACGTACAACGCCATCTTCGGGCTGGATCGCCGCACACGCCAGCTAACGATTCCCTGAGAGATGGTCCATAGCCCCGGATTGGGGTACCGTCTCGCAAAACCACATGATTCTGCGGCCTAGAGTAGACAGATCGGGCCATGGGGGTGCAGTAACGATGAATACATCGGACTACGCGGTACTCGTGCGGCCAAAACCAGAAATGACACGCGTCGCCGTGGTGACGTTTTTTATCACGTCCATCCCCGTTTTCACCGTTCTCTACTGGTACACCGCACGCCTCGGTATCTGGCCACAGATCCTTCTGATTCACCTCGTTATTGCCATCGCCTGCCTGATTACGGCATGGCGCCAGCGGCGGGTGTTCTCGGGAGTGTCAGCGCTCGCGCTCGAAGGCAACGGAATCTTCAGTCCGATGTCGTCTGTGCCGCTCGAGGACGTGGTGCGTGTTGTTCTTGTGCCCGTCTTTCGCAGCCATCCCAACGAAGCGACCACCCAGCTGGTAGTTCTCGGCGCCGACGACCGGTGCCTGTTCCGAATGCGCGGCCAGTTCTGGCACGACGCCGATGTCGCCACGCTTGTTGATGGAATCAACCGACCCACCATCACCGAGCGCGAGCCGCTCACCGAGAGCGAATTTTTCTCCGCGTTCCCCGGCAGCGCCTATTGGTTCGAGCGCAAGCCGGTGCTGCGCACGTTCCTCGTCATCGCGGCGACGGTTGTTGTAGGCGTCGCTCTCTTCCTCATCCTTCACGGCGTCTGAGTGCTGCACGACCATTAGCCGGAACGGGGCGGCAACGCTCCACACGCGGATAGAGACTTCCCGACCCCGCTGCGACTACGGAGTCGGCGGCTCGGGCGCCTGCGGGGCAGGAGGCGGAGCGTCGGGCGACGGCGGCGAGGTCCCGGGGTCGTAACCCGGCACCGACAACGGATCGCTGGCGCCAAATGCGTTGCTGTATGGGACTGTGTTTTCCGCGGCATCCACCATCAAAAAAGCCTAACGATGCTGCCCGCTGACGTCACCCCCTGCGGAGGTTGTGCGGTGCATGCCCGCCTACGCTGCGTGCAGAACGAGCGGGGAGCCCAAGGCCCAGTCGTGCAGAAGATCTTCGCGCACGGTCACCCCGGAGCCCGGGCCGGTAGGTACCGCCAGCATGCCGTTGGCCAGTTCGAGGGGTTCGGTGAGGTCCTCGACGAAGTACCGGTTTGATGCCGGGATGTCGGCCGGCAGCAGAAAGTTCTCCATCGCGGCGAGCGCAAGATTGCTCGCGCGGCCCACACCGGTCTCGAGCATGCCCCCGCACCACACGGGGATGCCCAGCTCGGCGCAGACATCGTGCAGACGAACGGCCTCGAGAAACCCGCCGACCCGGCCAGCCTTGATATCGGCGATGCTCATGGCACCCCGTTCAATGGCGTCGATCGCCACCTCGGTCGTGGTGATCGACTCATCGAGGCAGATGGCGGTGTCGATGGTCTCGGCGAGCAGGATGTGCGCGTTGATGTCGTCGACGGCGAACGGTTGCTCGATCAGGAGCAGGTCATATGCGTCGAGCTGGGCCAGCTGGCGGATATCCGCGGCGGTGTAGTGCATTCCCCCATCGACCTGGAGCAGCGCGTCGTCGCCGAGTTCGGCACGCACGGCTCGCACGGGCTCGAGGTCCCATCCCGGTTGGATCCGCAGGGTGATCCGGCGGTACCCCTCGGACACGTATCCGGCGACCTCGTCAACGAGCGCTCCGATGCTGCTCGAGACGGGCACGGAGACGCCACACTCGATCTCCGTGCGAACCGCCCCAAAGTGCGTGGCAAAGCTGATGCCCGCCGCGCGCAGTTCAGCGTCGAGAAGTGCCGTTTCGAGGGCGGCCTTCGCCATCCGGTGGCCCGCAACAAACGACACCAGCGAAGCGAAGTCGGTGGCGCGAGTGTCCGGGGCATCGAGCAGGGCCGGAACCAGGTAATCGCGCAACACCATCTCGGCTCCAGCGACGAACTCGCTGCTGTACACCGGATCGGTGAGCGCCACACACTCACCCCAGCCTTCAGCCTCGTCGGTGAACACGTGCACAAGAACCAGGTCCCGCACGTTGTGGCGTCCAAACGAGGTCTCGAAGGGCCGCGACAGCGGCATCGCAATTCGGTGAATTTCGACGGCGACAACGCTCATACCTCCGACCCTAGCCGTGCGAATTTCGGCGCGGCAGGTATGGCGTTCGGATGCTCCGGCCGCTAGGGCCCGGGCGCGATAGCCAGCCCGAAGAGCGTCTCGTCGGACGGCAACCGGTGGAACCCAACCCGTTCATAGAACGCAGCGGCGCCGACGTTCTCCGGATCGATCCCGAGATGCACTCCGCTGACGGACCTCGATCGCAGCTCATCCACGAGAGCCCGGATCAGTCGTCGACCCCAGCCCTTGCCCTGCTGCTCCGGACGCAGATTGATGTGGAGGTGAGCGGGAAACTCGTCCACCTCAGGGATCAGCATCCGACCCGGGGTGAACCCGTCGTGCAGCACGTGGTCCTCCGGGGTGACGGGAGGTTCGACTGCGCTGTACCGCGATGCCAGGTGCGGGAGCCACCGCTCGGTGTAGAGCTCGACAAACGCCCGGGTATCCGCGGTGGCGATGATGTACCCGGCAACCTGCCCGTCGACGTCCAGCACAAAAGCCAGGTCGGGCTGCAGGTCAACGTAGGGACCCGCCCAGACGTCGGGAAGAACATCGTCCGACGAGTACACGCCGCGCGCATCCGATCCAGCCGCGCCCGTAATAGCACAAACGGCGTAGATTTCCGCTCGATCGGCGGGTTGGTAGGGGCGGATTGACTCCATTACTGCCTCACACTAGCGTCGAAAAAACAGGCGATGTATGCCCCCTTTCGACGAATCCGCACCAGGGCGTATCGCAACGAGGGAGACGTTATGAGCGCACCAGCCCCCGACAGCGTCCGACTCGGCGGTATGGCGGGTCTCGCCGCTGGCATCGTCGGCACAGCTATCGCCATCACAATCGAATTCGTGGATCCCGCCGTCGCTCCGACCGAGACCAGTTACCCGCTCAACCCGACGGCATTTGTGTGGGTAGAGCTTCTGCTGACCCTGGTGCACATCGGCGTTCTTGCCGCAGTAGTCGCGCTCTCGGTCAGTCGAGTCGCCGGCCGTACCCGTGCAGCACGGGTCGGACTGGGCTTAGCACTGCTCGGGTTCACCGTGCACGTGCTCGCGGAGTTCGGTTTTGTGTTCGCCGCAACAACAGACACCTCTGCTCCACTCCCTGGAGTGCTCGGTGCCGCCTTCGGTATCTCGACGCTTCTCGCCGCGGTAGGCATGATCCTCGCGGGGCTCGGCGTTGTTCGCGAGGGAGCCTGGTACGGCTGGCGTCGATTCGCGCCGCTCGCGATGGGGATCGGCACGGCACTGATTCTGTTGCTGTCGCTCGTCGACGGCGCCCGCAACTGGACCCTCGCCCTCTGGTGCATCCTCACCGCCACCCTCGGGCTGGCACTCGCTACGCGCCCGACCGTGAATCAGGCGAGCCGGTCTTCCATCCCCCAACGCTGACCGTATCCGCCTTCCGCGATAGGCAGCGCCATCAGGTCGAGGAACGGGGTGGCGTCAAACGCTTCAGGCCCGAGCACACCCGTGCCGGTCCAGACGCCGAGGCTCAGCAGTTCAAGCGCAATCACGGGGCCCAGCGCGGTCTGCCAGACCACACACTGGGTGTCGTACTCCGCCATCGTCCACTCGTTGTCGCTCACGTGATAGAGGTAGACCTCGCGCGGAGCGCCATCCATCCCGGTTCCCGTCACCCAGACACCCGCACACGTTTTACCTGTCATTCGCGGACCGATGGAGGCGGGATCGGGTAGTGCGGCGGCGACAACATCGCGCGGTGCCACGGAGACGGGGCCGCCGGTCGATCGCACGGTCACGGGGTTGGTGCTGTCGAGTCCGAGCTGGTGCAGGGCCTTCAGAATGCCGATGAACTCGTCACCCAGGCCGTACTTAAACGTCACCTTTTTGGCGTCGAGCCAGCGCGGCATCAGCAACACTTCTTCGTGCTCAACGTTGACGCACTCGACGGGGCCAATCCCCTCGGGGAACACAAACACCTCGGGCTCACTGAACGGCGCCGTCGTGTACCAGCCGCGGTCTTTCTCCCAGACCACGGGTGGGTTCAGGCACTCCTCGATGGTGGTCCAGATGCTGAACGAGGGGGCGAAGATCTCGTTGCCGGCCTCGTCGCGCACAACGAGGTTCGCCCCATCGCGTGTGCCCAACTCGTCGATTTCACTGAACAAATGATCGGCGGCGAATCGCGCGAACACGTCGCTGAGTCCGGGCTCCACCCCCATCCCGACCAGGGCGAGGCGTCCCGCTGTCTCCCAGTCGGGTGCCTGCGCGAACTGGTCGTCGCCGAGTTTCACCCCGGTTTCCTCGAGGGGATTGGAGGGATGCGGTTCGGACAGACTCATCGCCATGTCGAGGTAGTCCGCACCTGCGGCAAGTGCGCCCGTGAACACCGTCGGCACAAACTTCGGCTCGACCGCGTTCATCACGTGGGTGGCGCCGTAGTGACGGGCGAGTGCCTCAACCGCCGCGGGGTCGGACGCATCGATCTGGGCGGCCACAAACCGGCCGTCCTGAGGGCCGTGCTTGGCCTCGATCCACGCGACGGTGCTCTCTGCGCGTGCGAGGTCGAAGTCGCTCACCACAAGGAGTTCGAAGAAGTCGCGGCGTGCCGCGATCTTTGCGATCGCATTACCAACACCGCCGGCACCGATCACAAGGATTCTCATTTCCCCACGTTACCGGGCGAACTGCCGGGCGGGCGAGGGGCTACGCGTGTTTGAGGAGTTGCCCAATCACATCGTCGTGTGATGTACCGAAATACCCACCAGCGAGCATCTCGAGGCTCGCATGTTTGGCGAGGTAATGGGTGCGTGGGTCACCAACAACAGGGGATGTTTCGGCGAGTACACCGATGTCCGTACCGTCAACCACAATGCGCCATTCGTCGTCGCCGACGTATTTCAGCACATAGCTCGTCTCGGCTACAGCACCATCGATGTCTGCCCGTGGGAGTTCTGACATATCAAAAATCTAACCCGGGATGGCGACGTTTGGCAGTGACTAAAGTCCCCGAGCGCGGGTGCGGTGATCCGGGTGCGCGGGTGCTCTGGTGCGGTTGCGCGAGTGCGGTGCGCGGGTGCGGTGCGCGGGTGCGGTGCGTGCGCTGACGCGGCTGGGTGGATGCTCCGGCGTGGCGACGATCTCACACAGGCTGTTGTTTGCCGGCATTTTCGCCGTGCTCCGCCTCGAACGTTGACTTCAGTCGCGAGGCACCCTTAAGCGCATAGATGCCCTGCCCCATAAACACTGCTCCGAGCACGATCAGAGTCACCGCCGACAGCGAGAACTCGCTCAGCAGGCCCATCGCGAAATACGCACCAACAAAAACCGCGCCGCCATACAACGGAAACAGCGCCCGCGCGCGCGCCCGGTCGATCGCCATTCGTTGTTGGATCAGGGATGCCATGGGGCCAGTCTCCTCGGGCTTCCGACGTTCAACACCCGACTTTCGTTGGGCTGGACCTTCGTACGTTGCACCCCCACACTATGGAGCATGTCTCACGAACCACAATCCCTCGGCATACGCCGACTCGCTCCGGCCCTTGCCGTTGCCTGCGCGGCACTATTTTTCCTCTCGTCCTGCGCAGCGGTGGCCCCCGACGGGCCGCCGCTCGCAGAGGCGGTGACGAAGACTCCATCGTCAACCGCGACGCCGATCGAGGCCGGCGAAGGATTCCCCGGCACTCCCGCCGACCGGGGCGAGGAGTTCACGGGCACCGGGCCGTCCACCATCTACGACCCGGCGGCACCGCAGACCCTGACGGTGGTGCTGTTCGGGAGCGGAAGCTGCCCACCGGAGCCCGTGTCGTACACGGTCGGTGACGATGGAAAGGTCTCCATCTACACGGCCTACGTGGGCGAGTCGCAGACGTGCACTAAAGACTTGTCGCCCGTCACCTACGACATTGCCACTCCACCGGAGTTCAATCCCAACAAGGGTGTCGCGCTGACCACAACGCCGGGGTAACGGAGCCGCCACACAGTCAGGTCACGCAGTGAAGTCACACAGTGAGGTCGCTCAGTGAGGTCGCTCAGTGAAGTCACGGTGCGGTTGTTACGCCCTTGCGACGCGGCGGGAACGTGCGCGCCGCTCGAGATACAGCCGGTGGGCCAGCGGTGCCCACACAATCACCGCGACAGCCGCTCCGAGAAGCAACCCGCCGAAAGTATCACTGAGCCAGTGCGCACCCAAGTAGGTGCGACTCAGGAGCATCACGATTGTGTAGATGAGCCCGGCTGCCCACACCCACAGGCGCCTCACGATAAACCCGAGCACCACCGCAGTGGTGGCCGCGTTCGCGACGTGCCCTGAAGGGAATGAGCCGAAGTCTGCCGTGATCAGAATCTCTTCGGGCCGCGGCCGGTCGAAGGTGTTTTTGAGCAGCTGCACGAGCCCCGCGCTGACAATTACCGAGACGGCGAAGTAGAGCGCGGCCCAGAATCTCTTCAGCACACACAGCACCACAATGATGAGGATCGGCACAATAAACACACCGATGATGCCGCCCCCGATGTGGTCCATCAGCAGTGCGGGCACTTCCCAGAAGGGGCTCCGGTGCTCGACCAGCTCTTCCATGAATTCGGCATCAAACTCGAACGGAAGGTTGCCTCCGCGATACAGGATGATCGCGCCGAGCGCCAGCACGAGCAGCACGGCGATACCGCCACTGATGAGGGGCCAACGTTTGCTGACTCGCGCTGCTTCGCGCTCGGTTTCGGGCTCGGTCATTCACCCACGTTAGCGGGCGCGAACTGTTAACTTCCGGTTCACCGAACGTTAATGTGACAGTGCCGGAACGGTACGCGGACGTACCAGGAACCAGAGCACCGTAATCGACACAATTGCCGTACCCGCCATCACCGTTCCCATGGGGATTGCGGTCTCAACACCGAAGATTCCCACGATGGGCGAGATGATTCCGGCGAACCCGAAGTTCACCGCGCCAAGAACGGATGCGGCAGTGGCCGCCTCGTGTCCGTGGTGAGCGAGTGCAAGAACCTGCACACAGGGGAACGACAGTCCACAGGCCAAAATAAAGAACCACAGCGGGATCAGGATGCCCACAAGTCCGGCTCCCAGTGAGTCGAGAATCACAATACTGAGCGCCGACGCCAGCAGGAGTGCGGTCGACCCGGCAAGGATCCACTGCGGTCCGAGGATTCGTGTCAGGCGGGCGCTGGTCTGCACACCAATAACAACGCCGATGGAGTTCACGGCGAACAGCAGCCCATATTCCTGGGCGTTCAGCCCATAGACATCCTGAAACAAAAACGACGACGTCGACAGGTACGTGAACAGACCGGAGAAGGTCATACCGCCCATCACCGCCATCCCCACAAACACCCGGTCGGTGAACAGGGCACGGTAGCGCTCGCGTGCCGTGGAGCGTTCCGCACCGGCACGACGTTCAGCAGGCAGCGTCTCCACGATGAAAAACACCGACGCGGCCAACACGAGAATGCCGTAGGCGGCGAGGAAGTAGAAAATCCCGCGCCAATCGAGCCAGAGGAGCAGCTGCGAACCAATCACCGGTGCGGCGATCGGCGCGAGACCACTGACGAGGGCGAGGCGGGAGAGCATCCGCACCAGGGGCTGGCCGCCAAATAGGTCGCGCACCATGGCGATAGCTACAACGCTGCCGCCCGCCGTGCCGATGCCCTGGAGGATACGGAAGATCGCGACAACCGTGATGTCGGGCGCGAGTGCCACACCAAAGCTCGCAACGATGTGCAGGGCCGTGGCGATAATGAGCGGCAAGCGGCGGCCCACTTTGTCGCTCCACGGGCCAACCACTAGCTGGCCCAGCGCGAAGCCAATGGTGGTGGCGGTGAGGGTGAGCTGGATGATCGTTGCCGTTGTATCGAGCTCACGCTGCAGCACCGGGAACGCCGGAAGGTAGAGGTCGATCGTGAACGGACCGAGGGCCGTGAGGGCACCGAGCACAATGATGTAAACGAGTTTTTGACGACGAGACAGAGCGTCGCCGGGGTGCACAGTGATGGTCACGAAAGCGGTTGATCCTTGCAAAGAGA
>Ga0247807_10000627_pt1 | contig 22122 bp, 20 predicted proteins | sample UWRJL074202C1_FD_179931 | JGI IMG/M metagenome (GOLD analysis project Ga0247807, IMG submission 179931) | Plant litter microbial communities from Arlington Agricultural Research Station in Wisconsin, United States - UWRJ-L074-202C-1 | ecosystem: Environmental > Terrestrial > Plant litter >...
TTACGACTCCATTACTACCTACTTGAAACTGCATTGGTAAGGCCTGCCTAAATGTTGGTGCCCCGGTGTTTTTGTTCACAAATCCCATAAAGTGGTCTCCACTCACGTGTGTGAGATGGATTGTCATCTTCCACACGGCGTCTGTGCGGTTAATAAAAAGCGCATCATCTTGAAGGACAAGAGTAAGGTTGCGCCACGCGGGATGGAAATAGGTGCCTGTGTAGTTGAGCAACGGAAGTGTAGGCAACAGTGGTGGATCTGGAATGGAAGGGTAAGCAATGTTGATTGCGTTATCATAGTCCTCTGCTTCACGTTGAAATCTGTCCTTGAAACTATAGTATGTTAACTCTAGTACGTGAGATGTGTTTTGGATGGGTATATATTACTGTTTAACATGATCGTATCGATCGTTTTCGGGCACATTTAGCTTGTCATTTATCAGATTCCATGATAAAACCTCGATAGCTGCGTTTCCCGAATCGGCAGTGTTTGCAAATGCTACTACGCCATACTTTAGTGCTGGGAACATAATGATATTTGTTCCAAAGGCGTCAGTAGCGCCACCGTGCATAATGAACTCGTAGCCTTTGTATACACCTTTAATCCAGCCAAGAGCATAAGATACTTCTCCGGTAGACCAGGGATATTCGGGAGTGATGATGCGCCCCGTTCGGATAGCTTTGTGAGCCGTGGAAGACAATGGACCTGATGAATCGATCAGGGATTTGGCCCATTTAGAGTAGTCGATCACGTTGGACATTATAGCTCCAGCGCCTGTGATAAGCGTAAGATTAACGTTGGGCATTTTGTTGAAAGATTCGTTTATCCAAGCATAGCCAGAGGCAATACGGATCCCAGATGCCTGAGCGTCTTTTTCGCTCAAGAACTAAGCACAAAGGTATCAGCATAAACCTTTCTACACAACGAAGGAGATTTAATCAGGATCTGAGTACTCGCATATTCATACTCAAACTCCCGAACTGGAACTTGAATGTAGAGATTGCTTACAGTTGATGTCATGCCCAGAGGGGCCCAGATTCGCTCTTTCAAAACATCACCCAACCACTTTTCCTCCAAGACCTCGGTAACATAAGATGCAGTCATGAACATGAGATTACAATACTGGTATTCCGCTCTTGGCTCGGCTGTCATAGGTAGATGGCGAAGACTTCGCACGACATCTTTGAGTGTATCCTGTGAACCACCATAGCTGAGGTCGTGACGTGGGAGGCCTGTGCGATGGGACAATATATCTTCCAAAGTGACGTGACTAGTAGCCCACGAGTCGGCCAGCACGAAGTCCTCTCTAATTATATTAGAGATGGGAGTGTTCCACTGGACTTCGGGAAATTTATCATTGTCGTCGACAAGGAGGCTCAGTGCGGCTGCTGTGAATGCTTTGGTGGTTGAGCCGCCAAAAAAGAGTGTTGATGGCGTGACTGGTGTATCTGGAAACTTTGCTATGCCATACCCCTAGAATAATGGCTGATCAGCTATAGTCAGACGTATGATTTATGAATGGAGATAAATCCCAATACAGGTAAGCGAGCAACAAAAATTCATCCAAAGAGTTTGGTAGATCTAGAAGAAAATGAACCATAACTCTTTGTTCGCGGATATTGAAGGCTTCACCGACACCCAATCAGATAAAGAAAATAATACAGACTTTCGTGAAGACCTCATCGCCGTCGATCACCCCAACGGCAACACCGGGAACATGGAACTCTTTCAAAGTCTGATTAACAAGCTGTGCGAAGTGTTCGTCGAGCGGACTAGGAGTCTTGGTGAGAACAGTCTGGTCGGCCAACCCAGAGCTTAAGAATTGAACCAGCAGCCAGCTCACACGAGCGAAACTAAATAACATGATGACTACAATGCAACGTATGAGACAGCAATTGGGGAGCCAATGTAGCGGAACAGAAGCCTGCCCAAAAGTTGATGATATCTATTCATATATTGAGACAAAAAAGAGCGATACGACATCAACCTTGAAGTGATCCATGCGGCTCATCGTTTTCTATGACGTTCGTTGTCGGTCCCCTTGCTCCAGTACGTAAATGTTTTAGGCAGCTCAGATATGAGCTGCCAAGCGCTATCAGATATCCGCGTATAGGAGGAGGGGTGCTGAGTCAGCCTCTGCACCACCAAATGACAACAGCGTGAGAATCATATATATATACTAAAGGCTAGATCATCTGCAGCAAGTGAGATTTTAGCCACTATCCACTAGCTCATTTAGACTTAGTCCGGGTTCTAAGATGCTTGTCACTTAAATAGCCAAGTAAGGAGCTTTTACAGTTGTGGATGCGTGGTGCAAAAGTTATATAGCTGAGAAATAATTCCCAAACCCCCCAAAATCAACGGCAAAAGTGTTCTGTTTCGTCTGAAAGTATTGGCTTATTGATCATTACACTGATATTTAGACCTATTTTGAGACGATTTATTGGGGTTTGTACCGTTTTTCTGTCCTGAAATAAATATCGTAGCGTTCTGAGACTCAGGGTGCCTACTATCAAATCTATCTCAAACTGCCTTCTCTTTAGCTCTAACAAAGCCAAATGCCCCATGCTTGTCTGCAAGGGTAATTTCACTATCTCGTCGCCGGAAATGTGCGAATCTAATCGCTTAGCAAGTTGCCTTCCCATATATTTCTACTATTTTTCGAGCAATTGTTACTTAAAGCAGGCGATTAAGGGTTGATCTGTTTTAGGTCCCATCTCATACAATCCCATCCGCACTATCCGAATCGCTTCTAGGCTATTACAGAAACACTTCCGGAAATTCCCGTTAGCGGATACTCTTCGATTGATTTCAAAGCAATCTGAGGGATGGGAACGCCAACTATTCCTAAGCGAACCCCTAAGTTATAGCCTTATGTCCTTACTAAACTCCCCAGGAAGACTTTTAAATTTTTACGCATGATCTATCTTTGACTAGCTTTAGTAATTCTACTTTAGTCGAAAGAAGTTGGAGAGCTTTCATAGCCTTTCATATGGGCTCGTGACTAAACGACCATGTCCGACATGGATCGATAACGTACCCATGATTATGCGTACCGTGGCAGTTATGAAGAAACATTCATTTCAAATCACTATTGCTCTTCAGCTACGGTTTTAAGGATATATAAGCTCAAGCTTTGCTCTACTTTTGACCCAGATCTTCATCTGCTGTAAATCTTTTGTTCTATAGTCGCCTACAGACACATCTTCCGAGCTTCTTAGTTCAGCTAGCATGTCGAGACTCTTTCAACCAATCCAGATTGGCAATTTGACACTCTCATCCCGTGTTATCCTGCCACCCTTGACCCGTTGTCGAGCAACTGACACCCATGTTCCTCAATCATCGCATATTGAATACTATTCTCAGCGTGCTTCTTATCCTGGAACTCTTCTCATCGCCGAAGCGACTCTCATTGCACCCGAAGCAAGTGGAATGCGAAACATACCTGGTATTTGGAACCAATCGCAAATTGCAGCGTGGAAGAGTGTTACAGATGCCGTACATAGGAAAGGCTCTTACATCTTCCTGCAACTATGCGCATTAGGTAGAGCAGCCTCTCCTGTGATTTTGGAAGAGGAACTTGGACCTGGGAGAAACGGAAAAGTAAAGGCTCCTTCTCCAGTAGCATTCGAAGGTGGAGCTCTACCCACAGAACTTACCGAAGAGGAGATTTGGAAGTTCGTCGGCTATTACCGACAGGGGGCATTAAATGCAATGGAAGCTGGGTTTGATGGCGTAGAGCTTCATGGCGCTAACGGATATCTTGTTGATCAATTCTTACAAGATGTAAGTAATCAACGGATTGATGCTTGGGGTGGAGATGTAGAGAAGAGAGCCAGGTTTGTGCTCGAAGTCACGAAGGCTGTTGTCGATTCTATAGGTCCAGAGAAGATTGGTGTTCGTCTGTCACCTTTCGGGACTTTTCAAGGGATGCGTATGGAAGACTCAAAGATTGAGGCCCAATTCAGCTATCTTATAGAAGAGCTCAAGAAGCTGAATTTGGCTTACCTCCACCTGGTTGAGACTAGAGCCAACGGAACCCCCGGGGGCCTGGAAGCGGTTGCTCTAACTCATCTACTAAGCATCTGGGGGAAAAGAAGCCCAGTGATTGTTGCTGGAGGTTTTAGTCTAGAATCAGCATATAAGGCAGTTGAGGAGGATTTCAAGGATCGTGAAGTGGCGATTGGATTCGGAGGATATTTTACCTCAAATCCAGACTTGATAAAGAGACTTGAGCGGAAGATTCAATTAGCATCATATGATCGTTCAACATTCTATACGAACGAACAGATTTTGGGATATACAGACTGGCCTTTCAGTGAGGAGATAGGTGTAGAGGCGTAAAGCTCAGACACCAGATTTGTTTCTTTAGATTTCTTATTTGATCCGAGTTAGCATCAAACTATTTGTTCTGGACTTTGGCTACGAATTGTAATTTGAAAAATACTTTCATATCTCAAAAGTGTGTTCCGCATTGGCAGTGGAAATATCATGTGTAGCCTTCACTTGTTGTTGCTATCGAACCCGACGACAACAACCTAGCATTATTCAGCTTTTAACAATATCCAAAGCCAACCATGAGATTAAATGTGTGCTTGAATTATATCGCAACTCGTTGGAATGGATTTTAGGAAGGCTATTAAACATACTAGGTCCCGTTGCGGAGCCAAACTTTACCCGAATACCCAAGCCGGGCAGACATCGTTAACCGAGCCGAGTATGTGAGACAGCCCAACATTTTAGGCTTGTGTGCTTATGCGAACAGTCTTGGACCTAAACTAAGCATTACTTACCAAATCTGTACATGAATTTGCACATAGTGCAACTCTCAGTCTATTTTGCCACCGTCTCTTTCCCTGCTCTCTATCTCGTATACTTTGAAGGCGATTTATGCCTCGCTAGGCTTTGGTCTATGCCATTATGGACGGGACGGGTGGGGAACCTCGGTGCCTTTTGATTTCATGTGTGACGACAGGCTGTGCAAACATCCCATTACCACGACCGAGAGCTTCAATTGATTAAGTCAAAGTCCTGCCAATCTCTACTAACTCGTTCTCAATCTCTTGCAATGCTGTACGGAGTAATCAATTGGGGTGGTGTCTCCTTCAACCCCGCAAAAGACATTCCCGATCTTTCGGGAAAGGTTATATTCATTACAGGCGGTATTTCACCTACAACTTGCGCTACGGTGCTTCTTTACTGATACTCTCTAGGCAATATTGGACTAGGCAGAGAAACCGCGCTGCAACTCTCCAAACACAAGCCCGCACATATCTACCTCTCAGCCCGCACTCCATCAAAAGCTCTAGCGGCCATCGACGAGATCAAAGCCGCGTTTCCTGACGCGAAAGACTGCCCACCAATTACGTTCATAAAATGCGATCTGGCATCTCTACCATCAGTGGTGGCTGCTGCGAAGGAGTTCGTGGAGAAGGAATCTAGGTTGGACAGGTTGTTTCTTAATGCTGGCGTTATGGCCCTTCCCCCGGGTGTCACGGAGCAAGGATATGAAATCCAATTCGGAACGAACCATCTCGGGCACGCCCTTCTCACGAAATTGCTGCTCCCAACTCTAATCAAGACTGCTGAGGGAAAGGGCGGGAAGGAGGACGTGCGTGTCATAACGCTGAGTTCAGCGGGCCACGCGCCAGCATCTGGAATCAATTTCGACAAGCTGAAGACTTCGATGGACTCCTTCACAACCTCGACTATGTCTCGATATGCACAGTCCAAGCTTGCAAACGTTCTATTTGCGAAAGAACTCGCACGTCGCTACCCAAGCCTCACATCTGTAGCCTTGCATCCGGGGGTGGTGAAAACTAACCTTTGGGAGTCTACCATCAATTGGTGGGGTGTTGGCAGACTTGTCACTATCATAAGGGATACGCTTTATACAAGCGTGGAGGATGGAGCGAAAGGTCAGCTCTGGGCGGGCACTGCGGAAGGCGTCAAGAGCGGTCAGTATTATACGCCAGTAGGTGTCACTGGACAAGATACGAGGGTTGCCTGTAATATGGAACTCGCAAAGAAATTATGGGACTGGACAGACAAAGAGCTGGAACAGTATACACTCTGATTTCGCATTGACTATCTACTATATAAATCGCTATGTTCACGTTGTATCTAATAGTTTAATACACCCCCTTTTGGTGCTTCCTGTGCTTCTCAACTTCTGCGTTGTGTGCGTTCCTATATCTTTCTCATTTATGATTCCCCATACTAGATTTTGCAGGATGGGATAGAGCAATGAATGAGCTTGAATTGCTTCTCTTATATGTTTCTATATTTTGAGGTAGGAAGGTAGTATCATGGTTACTCGAGAAACTCTTGCTTTTTTAGTAAGTCATGCCTAATTCTATTACGAAGTACTTTTCCTCCCCCTCAGTGATCCGTGGTAGCCAAAAGTTTTATTCGTCTTCCTCCAGATCCTCTACACCCAGCTGTGTGAGGTCTGTGATAACTTCTTGCAAACGACCATCTCGAAGTACCACCACGACATCCCTTCCGGACTTCGTATGCTTAACTAAATCACCAAGTCTATGCGCAATACTTATGACAGTATGGCCTCTACCTGAGAACTCTTCCTCGACAACAGAAAATATGGTAGACTCTGTAGCAGGATCCAAGGACGAAGTAATCTCGTCTAAAAGCACAACCGGCATTACTCCTGCAGACCGTAATGCAGTAACCTTGATCAGTGCTCTACAGATTCCAAATAACTGAGCTTGCCCGACAGAGAGTTCCTGAAGTTCTGACACCTTTTCGTCAAGGACTGGATGCTTGCCAGAGTCTGCATTATCAACAGTTCCATATCCCACGTACTTTTTGCCTATACCATTTTCGGCAAACTTGTGCCAAAGTCCAGTTCTAACCAAAGCGTCGATGATAATATTGTCTTGTAGATTGCCGTCTGGGTCAAGGTTAAATCGTAAAGTCTCGTTCGACAAAAGAAGTGTGTCTTGGGACACGGTAACAAAGCATTGTCGCCGTAACAAATCGAGCCTTACTTGGCTAATGTCGACACCATCTAACTCGATTGTGCCGGATTGCAACTCTAGGAGGCGTAGAAGTGTCAACAGCATTGTGCTTTTGCCGCTATTCACGAGTTAGTCTTCAATGTCATCTGATAAACTCAAGGGGGAGAAATTTACCTTCCTGTACGTCCACAGATAGTAATCTTTTGGCCTGCAATTATCTTCAAACTCAAGCTTCGCAAAGCTATGGAGTCGGCACTAGGATCCACTCATTAATACACATCTCAGGTACGATTGTTCATTTGTTCCAGAGATCTACTTACTGGTACGACGCAGTGATGTCTTTGAATTCGATCAGCCCTTTCGATGGCCAATTTTGAGCGGGTTCAAAGCTCCCATCTCTCTCACGATTTGGCAATGTCAACTGATCAAGGCTCTTCAGACGAGAAACAGCACCAAGAGAAACTTCTAATATAGTCCAATTCTCAACCAGTTTCAACAAAGTTGTATTCGCGACAAGCATAATGTTAAGTGCTATTCCAACTTGACCACCATTTATTTTTTCGCAGAAAAGAACAGCTATAACAACGACACTGGTTGCAATGGTTCCAGCTAATAGATCAAGGACAATATTGAGCCATCTCTGTAGACAGAACAGGAGGAATTCAGGACGCTGGGAATTTTCTACGGATAAGATGTTTCGCTGGATGACTTTGCGTGTCCAGCCAAAAGCGCGGATTGTTTCGATACCTTCCACCTAGAAGGGTTAGTTAAGCACGCCTCGTAATTTCAGGACAGAACTAACAGTTTCTAAGAAACTCGAGAAGACAGCAGCTCGAGATTCAAGCTCTAAAAATCGGAGTTGACGTGATGTCATAAGATAAACCTTTTGAACCACGTAGACTACGATCAAACAAGCAGGTAGGGACAATGCAAGCCACTTTTGAGCAACAATAAGAAGAGTGGCTTGCATTAACAACTTGAAAATTTCTTCCATTGTTAATTTTTATTTACCAATAGGAGCAGGTAGATTGAGACTCACGAACTATCAAATTTTGAAACGCGATTGGCAACTGTTTGTCAATGAGCTGGATATCTTGACTGAATCTAAAGGAGGTTAGGTAGTGAAGCGATAAGGGTAAGGACAAGCCATCTCACCTGTTTAAGATAGAACCGTTCTCGGTTTTAGAGAAATAAGACAGAGGTGCACTTTCAGATGAGTTAGTCAACGTTGGATTTGAAAGTGTTCATATTATTGAACCAGATGCACTAACCTTGTTATGATCTGCAAGAGTCGGTGATGTAGTCTCAGACCCGATTCTGGCGAAACGCGAATCATGACAGACCTATTTCCAATGTTAGCCTATAAACTGTCTAACGCTAGTGAACAGCTACCTACCACATAATTCCATTTGTTGCCAACCATGCAATGACGGCAAGAAGCATAAATCCATATATCCAGAATAAAGAATCTCCGTCACTAGAATCCGTCCATAATTGCAGCCAGTATTGTGGTATAACCATGAACAGTGAGCAAATAGCACAAAATGTGATTAGTAAAAGAGTATTTGTCAGTTTTATATGACGTAAATAGTATGCTGTTACAATGTCAGTGATATGAGGATATGCAATAAGCGTTGTATGATGTATACCATAGAGACTGAGATCTCCAGTCTGCCTAGAAAGATCTACTTTAGCTTCCTCTTTTGCTCGAGCTTGGGCAAATAGCTTGCTGAGTTCCGCGGATGACACATGATCATTCTGGGTTGCATGGCCAGTTGTAAATTTTGCAATCTTTGCTGCTTTCACTTTCATTTCTTGCCAACTTCCTTTCTCCTTGATGCCATGATCCCCCAATATCACTATTTGGTCGGCTGCCTGGAAATATTGAGCTATACATGAGTTAGGAAGTCGCATTTAAGTTTCTTTGAGTATTTACTTGAATTAGAGACAAGCACAACAGTAGTGTTGAGCTGTCGAAATATTCCGGAGCGCCCAAATAAGTGGCCAAATATCTTATTCTCGGTTTCACCGTCCAAACCACTTAGACAGTCGTCAAGCAGGATTATGTCACATCTTGCAAACAATGCACGAGCCAGTGCCTAGGGAGTTAGCAAGCTCCATCCAAAAAAAGGGGAAGAACACAACCAACCACCCGCTGTCTCTGTCCTCCAGATAGATTTAAGCCACTGCTACCTATTTGACTTTTATCCCCATCTGAAAGCGAGTCTATATCATGATTAAGACAGCATACATCTATCACTTTATTGTACCAATCATCAGTATTTAAGTGCGTAGAGTTCTGAATTACTTCTCTAATACTACCGCTCGGGAGCCAAGGCTTCTGCGAGCAGTATGCTATTCGTTGAGTAGACACTCCAATGGAACCCTCAGAAAGGGGAAATTCTCCTAGAACAGCTCGCAGTAGAGTCGACTTTCCGCTTCCAGTTGGCCCAGAAAGTATGGCTATTGATCCTTGGTCTACCTCAATGTCTATATTTTGCAAGATGACCTGTTCGTTACCAAGTCTAAGTTGCTGGATTTGTATGGCCGGGTGGATGTTTGTCGGCCACGCAGTCATTACCTTAGAAGATGAAGACAATACCTTTTTAGATGGTATAAGGCTACGCTGATCGCTAACTGATGGCCGCAGCAAGAAAGTTTGGATCCTTTCAAATCCAGCGAAAGATGCAACAGCGCGTGGTACTATAGTCATAACCATATTTGCCGGGTGGGTAATCATACCTAATATGGCAATCGTCGTGAATGCGGTCTCGGTATCGAGGCTACGCCCACGGGCACGTGAGATGACAGCAAAAACAACAATCGTAATAGCGGGAGAGAACATGCCGAGTGCATTAGCTATAAGATGTAAGTATATACTCACTAAACGTAATTCTATGATTGTTACGAACCAGATGCATTGTAATACACTTGAATCCATCTCAGTTTTGACGCTTCTAAGAGCTCATATTTTCGAAGCTCCTCGATACGGTTGGTGATACTGTGTTGAAAGCCAAGCATTTTTATGATTTTCATTGTGCTTAACATAGAGCTAGTAGCTGCTAAACGATTCTGTGTAGCTTTATTCCAAGCTTTCTGTAAAGGTCCAAGATGTTTTGCAACATATCGACTAACATGAGAACATGCTACAGAAATTAGCTTACAATTATACCAAGAACTACAGACTTACTAAATATCAAAGTCAATGGAAGGGGCCATATCCATCCAACTTCGACTGATAATAGATAAATACCAATGAAGACTTCGACGACTTGCGCCCAAGTTTCATGTATCATTCCGGCAACACCATCAAGACTATCAGCGTCAGTGCTCATCAGCGTTGTAGATTCACCACTATCATAAGAAACACTTGGTGACCTCATAGTCTTGTCATGAATGAGTCCAACAAGTGCACTCCTAGTCACCAACTTGAGTCGATTAAGTCGGTTGTTATAAGTGCTTGTTGATACCTAAAAGTTTTCAGCGTAGTGCTAGAAGAGGCAAAAGGCTGACTAACTGCGAGACCTAAGTAGACTCCTATGGCTGAAATTATCACCCAATCGCCGTGCGACTTTGCCATAGCGGTAGCAGGCAACGTGACATATCTGATTGACTGTTTTATCAGAGCCGGTTGAGAGTAGCGGAAGGCTATCAGAAAAAGTCGAGGTATTATAGCAGCAAGAAAAGGCTTCTTGACACATTTTAGTAATGCCAGTGGCAAGGTTCGTTTTGACTCTGGCTTGACTAACTTGTTATAGGTAGATTCTTGAACATTCAGGCTGTGAACTCACCTCGTTTGGACCACGCAAGTAGGATTTCTTTTCTAGTAAATTCTGGTTTCATATCCTCACTGAGGCAAGGCAAATCTTGGTCAATGAGGATATTTCGATATCCTTGGAGTAGAATAGGATTGATCCAAGTAAAGAAAACTCTGCTTAGAACACCATGCAACTCTTCAGGAGACTTAGAATCTCTAAGAGTGTCGTAAGTTGATCGACTACTACAATTTTCAGAGACCAGGATCATAAAATGTGTCAAACATCGAAGCTGCAACGGAAGCAAGATTTCAAAATTTGCTGCACCTCCGTATATCAGGGATAAAAGAACAACGTCGCATAAAATGGATGCGATAAGATAGACTGTAACTAGATCTGACGGTCCATGAGCTCTTTGTTGCTCTAGAATCACGAGCACTGTCAATCCTAGAGCAGCGGTGAAAGAGGCGATCAGCGACGCAGCAAACGCGACTTCATATAGTCTAGATGATAACATATATCTTGTTAAGCAGAATAGCTGTATACATGAGAGTAAAAATCTAAGAGCCTGTGGTTAATCAGTATTGTCTGAACTACAAGGTTAAATAAGGTTTTGTATCTAAGCAAAACTATTACACTCACCGCATTTATAAAAGATTTCGATCCTGAAGACGGGGTGGTGCTTGATTTGAAAAGCTGCCAAATTTTGACTGGTAGATACAGTAGGAACACAGCGGTACAAGCTGTGGATACATTGGAAACGCGTTCAAGTTCATATGCCATCACGACTAGCAGACAGCGTTCGACTGCAATATGGTGCTATAGTGTGCCAAGAAAGCTTTCAGGCGGAAGAGAAGGAGTTGATTGCTAGCCGACGGATCGTTCGCACAAGATTTTGAAAGGAGCGCTGTTGCCACAAAGCCAAGGTCGAGGGACGAGAGGAAGGTTGTAGGTCCAGTACAATTCCCAGGCACAGTGAACTCTTGGCTATTAATACCATATACGTTTAAGTGGGGTTTGTAATCAGACTCACTTAATCCTTGCACTTACTCCTCGTGGTTCTTTGACCCGATGTAACCAATAGAAAACAGCCAACAAGATGAACGTTGTTGATAATTTGGCCGAAGATATATTCGATCACGTCAGGTGACTAGATCACGTGGTATTCTTCGAGTTTTAAGGGTTAATATTAACACCACGTTCTACGAAAAGAATAAAGAAACGATAACTCTACAAATAAAGCTTGCACTACGTTACTATCACTTGGAATGTTCCATCTTCAGGGCGTGTCGAAAATTACGTTACATTTGGTTGTTCTTGAGGCAGATTTATGAGATCCAACGTCTGTTGGAGCAGACAGTTTAACGTTAATATAATGAATTAAATATGTAATGGATCTTTGTGTCAACTGTCTAGACTTCAACTCTTCGTTCCTGAAATCTCTTTTCAAAGCACTGGTATTCCTATTGTGGATAATGAAAGCTCCTGTTGCCACTTGCTGCTTTTCTTTCTAGTACGGCGAATCCAACCAGCAAGAACATGAGCACATCGTCTGATAGGTTTATAGGTGCTAGAGTTTATCTCGTATACTCTGCTTTAATCGGATCCCTCACACGGAATGACTCTGTGTCGTAATCGTGTCTATGACTATGGAGACTTTCAGCCAGAGGTGGTATTGTTGAAGAGGTCATCCAATTTACTTCCTTCCGGACGTGTATAGGTACCAAATACAAGCCGAGTAAAATCATACCCGTCAAAATAGCAGTGAAAAGGAAATAGGAGCATTTTCTGAGCTTCAAAGTAAGTCGTCTCTTGAAATATCCTCGGTCTCATGGAGTTTGATAATTAAGCACCGCCTTTTAGTCACTGCGTAGGGGATCGATTTCTTCTACCCGCTACGACACTTGTAAGCAGTTTTGGCCAAGAATTTTCTTTTCAAATATCAGAAGAGCGCATGTAACGAATAGACAAGCACATTAATTTGGCCTCCCAAACGTCCGAACACTTAACAAGACTTCAATAGTAAATTCTGGATGGCTGAAGGTTGTATTTTCTTTATTATGTCAACATCAGTCACGCATAAGCCTTTCAATATGTATTTGTTATGTATGCTCTGAAGTGCTAACTCCAACCACTACTGCAAACACTACCAGTGTCTCTTGGCCCAACGAGGCATGTATACGGTTTCTGCAGCCTGTTCATCTCGATCCAGCAACCTCGGTTAGTCTTGAACACTGATTTTTGTCCTTATCATAAACAAATGCATGTATTTGCAACCCTCGCTCTTCTATTGCCTTTTGTATGTTGGTTTGTCTTTTCAGCCAGTCTATTTCCGCCAAGACATATATCTCCTCTAACCGGTGTTCGATTTGATGCCTGTCTGTCATTCCTTCATCTTTGCGAAGATGTTCTTCATCTAGGGTATGGAGTATCGTTATATCCCTACAGAACATCATCAGCATCCAACTAAGCTCATCTAGCGTCTATACTGACTTGACCCATCGATGGTCGTCCCTCTCTCTGATCAAAGCACAATCATAATGTCCACAGATAATGATATGATCAACCTAATGATTATTAACAATACACCCAACACTAGCGCCATCAAAACTCAAGCATGTGTTTAACAAACCTTTAGAATATCAAGAGACCACTCGATTGCACTTGCACTGCTCAAATCTCCATTGCTCACAATATTTCCAAGATTTCTATGGACGAATATTTCCTCAGCATCCACAGCCAAGGTTTGCGTTTCCGAAAATTGACTATCAGAACATCCCACCCACAAGATCTGTTGTTTTGCAGTTTTATTGGACGAGATATATGATTTCGACACTGGAGAAATGTTGTACTTCTTCTCAATAGCAGCCTGAAAATCGAGAGGCATTTTGTCACGCGTTCTAAGTTCTGATTTTTGTTGATTGAGACAGGTAACTTACTCGACGTCTGAAGTTAATCAGATGAAGTAAATAAGTCTGGGGGATTTCAGCCAAGTTGTAATTCAAATGAGTTTACACCCGTCCAGAACTACGAAAGTAGCTGTTTCAATGTTATTGCATTGCTACATGGGCCCCTGAATCCTTCCGCTAGTGTCGTAAAAATCGGATGTTTTCCGCGAAATCACACCACAATCGCAACTAAGCTTTTGAAACTCAAAATTACAACCGCAACGGCAGCCCAGTGGATCGAAATGGAACAAAACGCCGTTAAAAGAAGGTTCTATTCCACCCGACGTCCCGAGGTCCACATGTTTGTTGTGGCATATGTAGGGGCGTAGGATGGCGTTCCTGCATCTCATGTATCGCGTGCAGTCCCCAGGAGTTATTGGGAATACCGAATTATCATGAGGAGTCAGCATCACCATCCGTACCGTTCGTTAAAGGAATGGCATGCGGGTGAAAGGGAGAAGCGCCAGAGTGAAAGATGGATTCCCTACTCACTCAAATGGAAAGGCGGGGTTTTTCTCAAAATTCTTCCCCAGGTTCGAGCAACTCTTCTGTTTCCTTAGAATCCGATCACGATGGTAATGGTTCTATATAGATTTTGCTTGCTGGATTCATTGCTGCTGCAACGTGTACTGCGGCCATGCTCATGGGCGATACCTTCGTAGTTCATTCTCCCGTCCTGTTTCCGGTTTTTGGGTTAGAGGATACATTCTTCCCTCGTCAATCGTTACCTAATCATGAACCAGATTTATCGTCGGCTTGGCAATCACATTTCGCATGCAGTCGTCCTACAATCGCTGGTGGGAGGGTAGAGAGCAATGGGATAAACTCTCCGCTGTGTCGCGTTCTTTCGCACGAACCATTTGGTTGCATGTTCCCCTGCCCCATTCTTCCTCATCAACAACTGGCCCCAGTATTCCAGAGTTTGAAAAGTTGGATGTGATCCGATGTATCTGTACTCATGCTGTGGCATTAAAACATCACTTACGGGGTGAAAGAGAATGGGTTGAATGTTCAGATCTCAAACCTTTGGTCGCTCACCTTGCACATGTACGTTCTCACCACTCTCAACCTCAAAGTTATACGTCACGGACTAGTCCTAACATGTAACAGTATAATTACGCAGCAACTAATCACCCTTTAACTGCAACTCTTTACCTCTCTTCGTTTGTGGAAGCCTATCGCATAAATCTTCTCAAAGCCGGAACACCAATCGACACCCAGGTCCTCACCCATCTGCTGGCACAAATAGAACTACTTACAAATATCATCTCAGCATGTGAACGACTTCTACGTACTCCAATTCCCCTGGGTTATAACATCGCAATTTCTCGTATTGTATGGATATTCGTAATTGCGCTTCCAAGCCAGCTGTGGCGTGAGCTAAAATGGTGGACAATTGCCGTCACGGTGGTTACCTCTTACGCTCTTTTTGCCTTAGCAGAAGTTGGGCTGGAAATTGAAAATGTATGTATTTCTTCCAGCAGAGGTTGGCACTCTGAGCCCCTTGACCACGGAACTGAGAGACAGTAATGCTGACACCACAAAGCCATGGGGAGAAGGACCAAACGATCTGGACTTGGATCGATATTGTAATCTTCTTGCTTTAGACCTCGACGAGATAATGTCACATCCACAGACTTATGAAGGTCTGCTCAGAAACACTGGTTTGAAGACTTCGGCAAGCTCTAGGACACTTTCATCTACTCTGAATGCGGACGTTCCTAACGAAGCTCATGTTATAGATCGATTTTCAGACCCAGAAGAATTGATACCAGATTTACAGGCAGTCTGAAGTAAAATAGAGATAGCTTAGAAATTTACAGGTGGCTACGGAATAATTAAATATAATAGAACAGACTAGATGGAAAGGGGTAAGAATATGATATATTATGTTATATTGTATTGAATACACAGCTACAACATAAAGAAATTCATATTCTAAAGCCATCGAAGTATGCACAGAAGTGCGCCATTACCTACTTAGCTGTAGAAGGCTATCAGAGAACGCGTCCTTGTTTCTGTGTTTTGCTATATATATGTTCCTAGTGGCAGAGCATGCCCTGCATTAAGATATTTAAGCTACGAAAAGTTAAAATGCCTTTCCGCTCATGTCAGTAGTGCGTATCACTATCGACAATGGAATTTTTGGAGCCTATTGCTAAATCAATTGTTATTATGCCAAGCCTCTTTAGTCTTGTTCAATCTATATTTAACCGAAAGAGTCTCTAAAAGCTGATCACATCTCTGTTCTCCTGTTGACTCGTGGACTGGACAGAGGCTGTTAGTTGTATACCCTTCCAACGTAAGCCATACATGATGCTATCTTTCCATTTTCATATTCCTCCAGGGGACCGTGTACACGCTTTCACACCCGTAGTCCTCGCGATCCAAACTTGCAAGTTTCAAATGACTTGAATCAAGTCTTTCAATCAAATCCGATGAGAAACGACAACTCATTGGCCCAAAGCACTTCAGTTCAACAATTTAAATTAGCAGTCCCGGCATCTCGGATTTTTCCTGTCTGATGACATTCTTGACAGACCAAAACACAAGTTCAAGAAAATGGACAGAAAGATAGCTAAGAAGGTGACAGAATTCGTAGACAATATCTTGTGTCGAATAATGCTAGATTTAAACTAGACCAGGGCTAAAGTCTTTCACAGTCCACTGGAGGAATGAGGAAAAGAGGGAGTTGGAGTTTCTGCACCTCGAGCTTACTTACTTAGCTGTTGAATCAATCTCATATCCTAACCTAATCCTTGAAACCAATTATACAAAGAAATTCTGATGGGGTAGCACTATATTGACTCAACAGAATGCATTATTGACGGGTATCATAGAGTATCTTAAGAAACAAAACCTCCCGATCATCCATTCCAATCCGCCATTGCCATTTGTATTTCCCATCGGTGGAGTATAAAAACGCCTGCAAACCATGCAAATCTGCCTATAGCCCAAGTATGATTATGCTCAAATCCCTCGTCCTGCGCCAATTCAAATTAATTCCACCACTCTGAATGATCACTTCCTCTAAGCCTTAGTTTTGGTCTCCAAAACGTCGCCAATGGTCTCCTTCCCTTCCTCCTTGGGTTTCTGCTCATCACGCATCATTGACTCATCTTGAATCATCTCATCCAAGTTTGCGGTTTCATTTTCTTCTAGGCCACTTGTATTTCCGAACTTCCCATTTGCCGCAGCTAATGGACTTGAAGGTGTCGGTCCTCCAATACTTCCACTGATACTGTCAGTGCGACTATGGCCAAGCAATCCGCTCTTCACACTACTTCCATCCGCCGCTGCTTTGGCATAATAGCTGTTTCGCTCACTCGGTAGAGCTGGAGCGATGCCTGTATTAGAATATATGCTTGCTCTCTCGCTCAATCCGCCAGGTCTAGGTAATTGTGTTGTTGGCGTAGATGAGTCTACCGTTGCACTCAGGACACTAAGTGGAAGGCTTTCACGACTGCCACCGAATAAGGAAGACGGTGCAAGAGCACGAACTGAGGCATCAGTATCCATTGAACGTCGACGTCGGTGTTTCGAGGAGGAAGCGAGTGTGAGAATCGAGGCATTGTCTGTAAGGAGATTATTTGCAGTTGCGGTATTGTATGTGGAAGGATGTCCGCCACTAGCTGTGGGTACAAGATGAGCTGGGAGGGCGGATGGAGGTGGTGAAGTCGGAAATTGGTGGGAAAATTGGATTGTTTGAGTAGTTGCTCCGTTTGCAGCAGCGCCGTTGGTAGTAGCGGCGGGTGTGGAATTATTTAAAGTTGCCGAGTGAATGGTCGTCAGGGTAGTGGTGAGTGAACGAACTGATGGTGCTGGTGATGAAAACGTGCTGTCTGCTCCGCGAGCTGAACTAACACCACCACCAACTGTTGTATTTCCCTTCTCGGAAGATGTCGCAGCTGTGGATTTGTTGCCAATGGTAGGCGGCGGAAGGCCATCCTCAGAGAGACTGATTGAATGTCGCCGACTGAGTGAAGATAAACTTGCGCTGCCCGTTGGAACAGTTGAAAATGATTGGTGTCCATTCACAGGTTGAGCTGTTCCATTAATGTGCCCAGACTCAGGGTATGGGTTGTTGTTCTTCGACACCGACCCCTTCCTATCCTTTGGCTTCAAGTTGTACGTGTTCCGCTTCTCTTTGCTGTTTGTGCCATTGCTTGTATCTGCGGCGGAATTGTGACCCTTGAAATTGGTAAGCTTCTTCATCCATGTTGAGAATGGGCGTCGACGAGCTGATTTATCTGCGCGGTCTTGCCATCCGTTAGCAGCATACGATTGAACCATAACAGCACCATCGTCAAATGTTTGGAAGTGTAGTGTTTCTTGAGTGAGGGGCTGGCATACCATTTTGTTGTTGGGCTGGCTCAGTTTGGGCCATTTTGCAATTTCAAGATGATGACGCCGTATCAACAAGAATGCAGAGAATTAGATGTTCGCCGTAATTCAATCCGGTCAAGAATGCTTATATTCAGTGACTTTTTGTTTGACAAACTGTAGCGTGAAACAGATGGATTGTTTCTATTCTGATTTCTGCCGTTATTGCTCGACTTGTGGATGAATTGTAAGTTGGCCCTGGTGTAACTCGGAACAATGACCAGGGGGCGGAATGAAGAGTAAATTGAGGCTCAAATTGAGGATCACGTGTCGCATGATTTTCACTGGGATCTCAGAAGACCGCCGACTCGGCTGTATATAGGACAACACCTTAACAACACCTCAAATCTCTCACGACTGTTTTCCCTGGATGATGTGTTTTCAGTTAAATTAAAATGATTCATATCTTCGTTGCTAAGCAATAAACAATCTTCATCCAATGTTAAGAGAAGAAACCACACTTACACTTCGTCCGTCGCAATTGCCCTCGTTAGCAATGGAGATCAGTTTGCTATCTTTCCCGCCTGTAGTCCTCACATTCTACACGTCATTCTCTTTGTGATTATACGCATTCTTGGTTTGAGTTCCAGCAGAGAAGATGTCTATCCAGCCTCTTCCCCCAGAAGTCATTGCCCAGATAAAATCTTCAGCTACAATCACAACTCTCAACGGTGTTATACTTGATCTTCTAAAAAACTCATTGGATGCCGGCTCAACCAAGATTGAAGTCAATCTCGACTACAGTCGAGGTGCCTGTACTTTGGAGGACAATGGACTAGGAGTTTTGCCTGTAGAGTTTCATGAAAAAGGAGGCTTAGGAAAGCTTCATCATTCTTCCAAGCTGAGTAGCAAGATTCCCGTACATGGCGGTACTGGAACATTTCTAGCATCACTTTCTGCTATTTCCTATTTAACAATTACATCACATCACCACATGTATAGATCGCATAACACTTTGAGCATGTACAAATCTGCTGTTATATCTCGCCAAATACCCGCTACCCCGCAACAATATTTGGCTGCATTTGATCATGGTACCAGAGTCACAGTTCGAGATTTGTTTGGCAATATGCCTGTACGTGTCAAGCAGCGATCGCTGGCGACTGAAAACTCTGGCGGATTTTCAAAAGATTGGGATATTTTGAAAAGAAATATCGTGAACTTTTTACTGGCCTGGTTCAATCCTGTCTCTTTAGTAGTGAAGAACGCCACTACAAACCAAGAGATTAAGGTTAGAACCCAATCACTAGACCAGTCGCAAATGCCATCTTCCCTAATCTCAAAAACATGTAGCATTCTGTCCCAGGCTGCTCTCATGACACCACAAGATCGTCTATCCTGGGTATCTGTTGGAGCCTCGACCTCCAAGTTGGAGATCAAAGGATGCATATCTCTTATACCGTGTGCGACAAAGCGTGGACAATTCATTGCCTTTGGCATTCAACCTTTGTTGCCAAATGAAGGAGGAAGCAGCTTCTACGATGAGATCAATCGTCTTTTTCAGAACTCAACGTTTGGAGCGGAAGAGATGGAGGAACTAGACGATGTAGTAAAACCTCAGAGAGCATATGGTTTCCAACAAGAAACGAAAGGCTACACGATGAGAAATCTGAGAGGATCAAGAAAGTGCGTTGATCGATGGCCAATGTACTATGTCAACATCCAACAAACGCACCACTCTTCTAGAGCCAGGATGCTAGAGGTTGATGAAATTCTTAATGAGGAAGGAAATACTCTTAGCATGATCATGGAGTTATTACAGGCCATGGTCCTTGAATTTTTATCTAGGCACCACTTTCGACAACGAGAATCTCGAATAATCAGCCCTGCAGACTTGGTCTCCACTTCTACATCCATCGAAAACGTAACACCTAATCCCATAGATTGTGACCATAAAGGGTCTCCGGGGAAATCTAAATCTAAGGAATTTGGCCATTTCGGCGCCAACATTGAACTTCCATCGTTCCGTCGACAGCCCTTCAAACCAAAGTTACCCTTCGATGGCTGGTCACGCGTCAAAAGCGGTACCACGAGAAATTCCACACACAAGAAGGAGGCTAGACTTCCGCGAGACCTTGGATTGGCTATTCCTCAAGCTTTATGTAAATCCGTTCCAGAGCACTACGACGATGCACAATTGGATATGTCTCATACCCCCCTGCTGTCATCCACTGGCCAAGTCATGCGCAATCCCTTCGAGGAGGTTACTTGTTTTCCGGCTCGACCCACAAACTCAATTCAAACTGCATCTCAAGCTCCTACACTAAATGATTTAGTACAATTATGTGAAGAAGGAGACACCATCAGCAGATGGCTCAATCCCGATACCAGATTCCTAACTCTCATAAACCAACGCACTTGTTTTACTGTTCCCACGCAGAAGCCAAGCTCCCAGAGACTTACAACGTATAGCACATTTCCTTCCGAGCTCTGTGGTAGTCAAGATCGCCCCTCGAGTCCTTGGATCAGATCTCTGCTTGAGACATGGCAAAATCCCATCTTTGAACCTAGTGAAAGACCCATTTCGCAAGTCTTGGGTTCTTCATGTGACAAGCAACTTCCGCATGGAAATAATCACCATTGCACTAAACTTGAAATTGATCAAATTTTCAAAGAGCAGCAGTCTTCTGGACTGAATTGTCGCATCTCTAAGGGGGCGCTTGGATATGCTCACGTTATTGCTCAAGTTGATCAAAAGTTCATCCTTGCTGTATTACCCTCTGAATCCAATAACTTAGGTGAGAGTTTTGTGTTGAATAATAACAGAACTTTGATCCTTGTCGACCAACACGCTGCGTCGGAACGAGTCCTCATTGAGTGTCTCCTACAAGACCTCTGCTCCTTGTCATCTGTATCGAACTTAGCTACGCCGCTTGTGTTTCCAGTTTCAAACATTGAAGCTGAGCTGTTTCAGGCAAAGAAACATTTCATAGAGAGTTGGGGTATTGGTTACGATATCGAGAATCTCAGATTAAATGGAACGAACGAAAACCAGATCCGAGTCCGGACGCTGCCAAATGGGATCCTGGAGCGCTGTTCTAGGGAATCCCGACTTGTTATCGACCTCTTGCGAACAGAAATACATCATCCACTAATAACTACAGTACAACCAATTTCCTATCCCTCTTTATCCGCTCCAGAACATCATGATATACCCACTCAAACATCTGCAGATACCGATAACCAGGACTGGCTGATACGCATCAACAGCTGCCCCCAAGGGTTACTCGATTTGCTTAACTCTCGCGCCTGCCGCAGTGCAATCATGTTCAATGACATTCTTACTAAGGGGCAATGCAAGACCTTATTAGGGCAATTGGCGCAATGTGCATTTCCATTTAATTGCGCTCATGGGAGGCCAAGTCTGGTGCCGGTTATTGAGTTAGGTAGTTGGTTTGAGATGGGTTTGGGAGCAGAAGAAGAGCTTGGCGGATTTGGAGCTGCGATGAGGAGGTGGAAGAATGGGTGAAATAATGAAATTGGAACTATAACTCATGTGACATTATTGTGCGATAGATATTTATTATGATACACTTCCAATGTTGTCTTTACAAAACAGCTCAATCTTGTTTTCATCATAAGTTTGAAGTTTATGGGGTTTGTTAACCTGAAGTAGTAGCTTCATCACCTTGTCATTATCTTTATTACAGTACTGGGATTACCATAACTTCCAATTATCTATCTCCCTGCGTTAACCCAAGGTACCATTGTTTAAACTTCAGAATTATATAAATATAAATAAAGGTACAATTATAAGATCGATAGGGGAGTCTTAATAGCTATCTATCGTCACGGAAGGGAACACGGTAACGACACGTGAGACGGCTTCCGCCAAAGGGCTGAGCAGTGACCACTCGCACCACAAGAACTTCCACAAAGCAAACTCTCTGATCTTTGTGACTGCAGAACACGTTACCAAGTTTATCCAGATTTAAGCTGTGGATCTAATAGTGAATAGTGCGCCACCATACTACTAACTACTAGGTTGTTTCACAAACTTTTTATTCACTTCCCCTTGATTAACCCTGACTATCAATCTCTTTCGCAATACTCTACACT
>Ga0247807_10000628_pt1 | contig 22090 bp, 22 predicted proteins | sample UWRJL074202C1_FD_179931 | JGI IMG/M metagenome (GOLD analysis project Ga0247807, IMG submission 179931) | Plant litter microbial communities from Arlington Agricultural Research Station in Wisconsin, United States - UWRJ-L074-202C-1 | ecosystem: Environmental > Terrestrial > Plant litter >...
TGCCTTAGCCGTCACCCAGAGCGCTGCTGCCGGTAAGAACGTCATCATCACCGAGACCGGATGGCCAGTTGGCGGAAAGGATTCCTCCGCCGCAACTGCTAGCATCAAGAACGCCAAGACATACTGGGACGAAGTTGGCTGCTCGCTATTCGGAAAGACCGATGTCTACTGGTACACTCTTGTTGATGCCAACACCGATACCGAGAAGCAGCCACAATTCGGTCTTGTTGGCACAACCCTCAAGACTACTCCTCTTTTCGATTTGACCTGCCCAGTCGTTAAGTCATCCAGCTCTGCTTCCGGTGGATCTGCTGCTACTGCTTCAGGCAGCGGCTTCGCAGCTGGCTCTGGATACGGTAATGCCTCTGCTACAGCATCGGCCATTACTCTGACTTCCACCCTTGCCAATGGTTCAGTTACCACCATCCAGACCAGCACCACCCCAGCAGCTGCACCAGCACCAACTGGAACTGGATCTGGATCTATCAATATTGTTACCGGCTCAGACGGTGCTCTTGTCACTCAAACCGGCACTGGTAAGCAACTCTAGAGTTCCAGACGTGATTGAATTAAGCTAACATTGCATAGCTGGCGGATCATCTGCATCAGGTGCTGCTGACGTTCCAGGTGCTGCCTCGGCATCTAGATTCAATCTGGTTGCGGGAGGTATTGCCGCTGTGGCTGCCGCCTTCATGGCTCTGGCTTAGATATAATTGATAATTGACGGGTCAAAGGCGTAGGTATGCACAGTGCTTAGAAGCACGCATGGTTTAGATATTGCAGGATAGAACGGAATGGAGCATTATTCGGCGTCTTGCTATACGGCGCTCATCAGCACCGTATAAAATCATTGTACAAACACCATGTACATATACTCATTTCACAATGGACTTTTTCAAAATTATCATTTTCAAATTTTGCTTTGTCTCCCTTTTAACATGCGGACTCTCTTCCAGATACCCACTTCCTTCTCCCGTACTTTGTTCCTCCACTTGCCCTTCTCTTTGACTACCATTTCCCATACTGCATGGTGTCTACGTCGACAATTAGCTATTCAATTACACGCTTGCAGCGAATTCCTGTGACACGTTCGTAGTCCGTTTCCCTATAAGTCTGCAGCACGAATGTACAGGACCGCTCTATATAATCTTCACTAGGCTATTGTGTTTTTCTGCCATGTCACAGAACAGCCATCTGCTGTATTCAAAGCGCTGGGTGGTGTCTGCGTTCGGCGTCCTGTTTCAAGAGGCTCCTAGACCATCTCAGTCACTGGAGTTATGCTTTTTCTCTCCTGGGGTTTTGTTTGGTTTACAGATTTTGCTAAGAGGTGATCACATAATAAATATTACACTAGTTGGATGGAAGCGTGGCAGAACTTGAACATGTGAGGATTTTTTGAGACGCTTGTTTTGAAGTGTTGGCAAGTGAAGTTGGCGCGCTGGTTTTCCCTCTACTCCCAACAACTTGTCTGCTCTGATCATGAGCTCAAAATGCCGATAAGAGTCAGCTTCCTTTTTAGGGAGAAGTAGTACCGAGACATCAGATTGTAGCTTGATCTCTTATTATGCTTCTGTGTATCTTGAATTTAGAAGTTTCATCTTTAGAAGTTTAGTCTTTCCTCCGGGTCAGACTTAAATAAGATATGCTTCTTGTGAACCAAACCCTCAAAACTACCAAAGTCATACTACAATATCCAACTAGGCACATCCCGCAACCTAGGACCATCCAATCACTCTTGCTCAACTTGATCTCACGCGGTATTTCTAGCAGCTTATTTTATCATATGTTCATCCGGTCCCCTATTAATCGAGATCTTGAAGTCAGTCATCCAATAGCTTATTCCAGAAATCGTGCCACAGACCCGCAGGCTCATTGCCCTGAAGGCGTTTCTACAATTGGAGATTCACTGACCAAGGCCCTTGCTGACAACTGGTCTCGCAGCAGCGGTGGGTGATACACTTGAAATATTCCTGCCTATATATATCCCGCCGGTATCAGCTGTGATTCCTCACACTATGAAAAGAGAACAACTCAACGAATGCAAACAAGACGGAGAGCCTACTGCGCGCTGGCAGGCGGGATATGACTCCACCACTCTTTCTTGCACAGACAGTGTCCGTTTACTTTGTCGGTGCACCATTTGGCATTGCAAGCTCTGCGTTCGAGAGTTGAGGGGAGCGCATGGATGAAGCTGATGCTAACGACGAAGGCTGTCATCAGAATAGTGAGCAAATGCATTGTTGAGCTTTATTTGATAAGGTATCAAAGGCACGTTTCTTGCGAGTTTTATATCGGTGGCTAGAGATGGATAATCCAACGGGATCTCAACAATAGAGAAAAAAGCCGTCTTTATATATCCTCAACTTCCCTCTTCCACATCCTGCTTCTGGTACTACAAATACCAAACACGCACGAATCGGCCCAGGGGAAGTCTCGAGGCGACACAATACATGATCATAAGATCCAGTTGAACAAAGTAGCAAACTGGTCGTTTGTGAAATTGCTGCAGTGACGACGCGGCGTGGTGCTCTAAGGTGCCATGTGAAAACCAGCTGACGATGAATCCAGAAAGCATCAAGTACCAGCAACCCACTATTATTACAACTAGAAACCCAAACCATCGTGAATCTGGAAAAATGGCCACATATTATATAGCTGACAAGTGAAATCATTCATGTTCTTGCTACTGGTTGATCAATCAAGACAGGCTTCCTGAGCGTTTTCCGCGCCTCACAATCTTTTCAACAACTAACATCTTGACATAACACCAAACAGCCTCTCTTACCTCTCACCTCAGCCTCGGAGCCGAGTTCCGCATGAAGAAAGGCGATCGATAGGGAATGCAGCTCTTGGATTAACAGATCGGCATCCGCGAGATCCCTCATCCTGCGATCCCACCCGATCTGAACAAGGGGTGGGGAAAACTGCTCGCAGGCAGCGATTTCTATCTACCCTTACTTACTTACCTCTTTCGATAAAAATGATTGCACGCCAAATACTTTGTAGCACCGAGTGAATGCAGCGTTCCTGGTTGTTGAACCACGCTAGGCAAAATCTAAGCGCGGCACAACGCTTCTCCATCATCTTTCAAAGCACCGTACTACGGGCTCTCTGGAAGTGCGTGGTTCCATGGTTCCAAAGGTCCAATTCTTAAGACGTACGTGTTGGAGAACGTCAGCTGCAGCAAAGAAAAGAAAACAAGGGGCCATGGTGGCGTTGTAGGTATACAGTTTCCATCATATTCTGATACAATTGTTGTACAATCGAGCCTATTGCCCAGAAACCATTCCCACCTCCCTAATATGCCGCTAATTACTTTGAAGAGGAGAGTATGCCGGCATCCAGAAGGCTTAGCGCAAATATTGTACAAGAATGGTCTATCGCCTACAAAGTCCAAGTCATATCAGCCTCTCTCATCACACCCTCTATTTAGCGTCGCCGCCACCACCAAACCATCCGGTGAAGCCACTCTTCATCATCTTCATGCTCTCTTCCTTCATCTTTTCCTCGTTCGCCTGCTCTTCTTTCAACCACTTCTCGCCGTTCTCCCGAATCTCCTTGTCCAATGCCATATAGGCTTTAATGGCGCGCTCTCGGTTTACATCCTGCAACATCTTGCCTTGTGCCATACCTTCTGATATGCTCTGCTCGCCATCTAGAGGGCCTGCTTGCATACCTAGTGCCCCACTTAAAAAGCCGATACCCTTTGACTTCTTTTTCTTTGCCTCTTCAGCCATCTGTGCCTCGAACTTTTTGCGCTGAATTGCTTCTCGGCGTGCGAACTCTGTAGGAATGTGGCTATCCTTGAAAGTTGCAAGCACTTTCCGGACATCTTGCACTTCCATGGTCGCAAGAAACTCCAAGAAAGGTATGTGTGAGACGAGTTCCTTATCGTCCTTTTCACCTTTCCACTTGGGAAGAATGATGGCGTTTTCAGGCTGTTTGCTGGTGTGTGCTGGGTTGGTGTCGAAGATGATCACTTTGTTTAGCGGACGGTTCAGATATGAGAGATCCTGTTTCGTTAGCAACATGCATGGCATTTGTAGAATAAGCTTACTTTAATGTATTCTCCCTTCTCGTAATAAGTAGCCTCTCGATATAATGGCCATGCTATGATACGATACGGGTCGAACTTTCGTACAATAGGCTCTGCCATGGCCCATGGTTGTGTGGTGAATAGACAAAGTTCATAGTATTGGGATAAGTAGCGCAAGAAATAATCAACACCAGGGCGCTTGGCCATGCGCCAGCCATGTTCGCGAGTCCATTCGCTGTGGAGAAGTAGATCTTCCATACTCAGTACCAATGTGTATGGTCTTGAAAACATAGGGTCTTCGTCTGGAAGCAGCTTGGGGAAAGCTGGCTCATTGTAGTAACTCAGTTGATCTCCCAATCGCGCGCGAGCCCTATTCCACATCAATCCGAGAGCCCAGCCAGAGGGCGCATCTGCCGAATGCTTGTTCTCTTCTTCTTCGTTCTCCCAATTGCGACCAAGGTATATGAGTCCAAGTATAGAAACACCACCAAATGTGGCATACATTATGTTGGCAGCCCTTGCCCGCTTTTTATCAGAGGATGAGATGTACGCGGAAGCAGGAAGTTCTCCTTTCCCTCGTCCTCCACCTTCTTGCCCCTCTGCTTCCGTGAGATCTACAGTGGAAAGAGGAGAGCTGCCAGCCATCTCATACTCCAATGTTGAAGGTATTCCTTGTCTCAGATCTGGAAGAGGTTTGCTAGATTGTGGCTCCGTAGCAGGAGGAGATACGGATTCGCGGTTTCCTCCAGTACTTTCAGACCGAGGAACAGAATTACTTTCGGCGCCCTTGCTAGCTACATCGGAATTCTTGGATGGATTAAGCCTGCCTGACTTGTCATGGTGTTTATTTGCTTGTTGTTTCAGTGCTTCTGATGGACTTCCTTGCTGTGATGGCCGAGAGGAATCTGGGTTCTTTTGATTGAGATTATTAGGATTGTTGGGAGTATTAGGTGTAGGGCTGTTGTTATTATTTGGACGATTGTGCCTTGCCATCGACCGATTCCATACTGTCGATGATGATGCTATCCAAGGAGCTGTACGCAAGGCGGGACTTTGCAGCGACCTGGTGATTGCTCTGCACAACATTTTTAACGAGCGGGTTTGGCTGTATCTTCAGTAAAGAAGACACTCGTGGCTGTTGTAAAACTATCAAGTTAGATTCCTTCTAACATTCGATCATGTATCCAACTATGGCAAAGAAGATTTCCAGAGAAGTCCGTCCGGGATGCTAAGCGAATCTGGTTTCGGTCTTACCGCTCGCTCACATATAGTTTGTATGAAGCAGGACCTGCTGTTAGCCAAAATTGTGCTTATAGATAACTTTTTAAATATATATTGATAGGCATATAGAAGATATACAAGTAAAGAGTGTACCTTTTTGCGGGAAACTCCACCTGAAAGATGATCAAAACCAATCTATAGTCTAAAGAATTGCAAGGCAGAAAAGGCAGGGGTGAGCTAATCAGCTCACAGCTCTATACCTATCAATACCTAGCCGGCTTGAGCCTAGTGTATAGAAGACGCTAGTGAAGACCAGGTATAAAATATGTGACTTCCCGGCAACTCTTTTATTTTCCTTAAAGTTGCCCTCGTTGAAAGAAATTTGACCTAACGACACTATTCCTCTATGTGCGCACGGTTGATTAGAGACGAGCAGAGAAACAATGTCGATTTCAAGAATTGCCTTCATGGTCGGTTCCTTCTAAAGGCATCCGACCAGATTGAAGTCTTTCCCGTGTCTACATAACATCATACTATCAGAACCACCTGCGGGGAGAAGGAAAGGAGAGACCATTCACCATACTTTATTTTTACATTGAGGAACTCTCGTGAATAGATTCAATTCATCATTCTTTCTCCGATCTTTTTGACTTTGTCCGTGTCCATTCAAACGCGGCTCATCCACCGGCGTATTTTAAAAGAGCGCCAGGTCTTCCAGGTTCTATTACAACTATCTACTTCACTACATAGGATGACACCAAGGATAAAGAGCAATGGGTTAGCCATTCGATCTATTGCCAGTACGAGTAACACTCCAACGGCAGCGACGACTCCTGCGTCCTCAACATACCCCTCTCCATACCTCTCCGAAGCTGAAGAAGAGCATGAATCGAAGAAAACAACATCTGCAAAGAAAACAACATCTGCGAAAAAGACTTCGATATTCCCATTCTTGTCACTTCCTTCTGAACTGCGCAACAAAATATATTCGTTAATCTTCTCGTCATCTCCAGCTGTCATCGATCTTGATCCGCATACGTTCTCCCAACTTCACCGAAATAAAACTCTTGCCCTGTTCTCTGTGTCCCGTCAGGTTCATTCCGAATCCACACATCAATTTTTCAGTACTCATACCTTCCGCCTCTTCCCCACCTACCCAGGCCGTAAGTCTGACGTTCTTTAGAGCAGCATATTCCACGTAAGAATGTCTCGAGGGTAATCTGCTTCAAAGCCATGTATTAAGATTTCCCTCTCGACATTTCTCAAAAATAGCAACCCTCTCGAGAGTTTATCTCAGCTCATTTAATATACTTTAATAGATAAACTAACTCGGATAATTTGACCCATAGGCTACTTCAAGACCAAAAAACCGCTTCTTGCCCGTCTCCCACGGCATTATCGCTCATCTATTACGAATCTAGAATTGCGGCTGGGTCCAGGTTGGAATAATCCTCCACGAGGATGGGTTATAAATGAAAGCCTAGGGCTTCAAGACTGCACCAGTGTTCGAGTCTTGAAGGTCTTTGTCGAATGCGATCCCTCGGATGGGGTTTTCAAAGGCTTTCGGGCTGGTGAGGGATTTTATGAAAGGTTTTGTCAAGACTTACTTGAGGGTGTGCTGAAGGCAACTCCCACTATTGCGACTGTAGAATTCGACGCCTGGACTTCAGTTAAACGAAGCGGGGATATGATGCAAGGACTAGGAAATGTAGTCTCTGCTTTTGGGAAAATAGTTGGATGGGGACCAGAGAGGGGTTGGGACAAGGAGAATGACAATTTATGGCTTGAAGCAATTCTCAAGACCAGAGGTGCAAACCTGAGCAAAACCGTTGCTATATTTGCAGGAGAAGTAGCAGGTGGATCGTGGAACAGAAACCGTTAAATCGAATCAGTTTCTTCCGTTAAGCTTCCTCTCGGATATTGGTCTTAAGCCCTGCGCTGATCCCACCACTGAAGCTCTACATTGAGCCCTTGAGGGTTTCTTCTGTATAACATGTTATCTTTTCAGAAATGGTGAGCGCGAGCGATCTATATGGTTCTATCTACACTTCCGTGTATACAAACGATAAGTCTTCTTATCGAGGGGTCACTTCGTGAATTCTGTTCCTCTCCCATCTACCAGGGAGTCGCACCAGACTACCCTTCGCGCTCTGAATAAAGTTAGAAGACTTTAGGCTCGTAGATCATAGACACATTTCAGTCGAAATGTAGAACTAGTTCAGAGTCCATTAATTGAAGCTTAACATATTATGCTCTATTTTCCACATCAGCATTGAAAAAAGGCAGGCTAGAGAAGCACTCAATTTCAACAGGGCTTTTGGCGATAATTCCTAACTTTAGCTCGGCTCTTGCAACATCGTTAGGTAATATACAATACTCAACGTAGATTTCATCTATCTGCCACTTTTGATAGCAACTTTCGGATAGTGTTCGGCAGCTTTTGCCGATCGGCAAACTGTCACCCGATACTTGGTACAAATCACCCGGCGTCCCACCAAGTCACTACTCCTTGCGATCCATGAACGACTCCTGAGAAACTTCAAAGAAATCTTTGGTTCCTAACTAGCTCCAAATATTCAAGTCTCAGGTTGCAATTGAACATTGTCTTTTTCGTCAAAATGACCGATAAAACCACAGAAAGTTACGCAAAATCAGGCTTTGCCCAGAAGATGGGATGGGGCAGCCGTCCAGCACTCTTACTGATCGACGTGTGTACAGCATACTGGTCGGCAGGCTCTCCCTTGGACACCAGTGCCAACCCCGAGAGTGTGAAAGCTCCTGAATCCATGAGAAAATTGGTTGCAGCAGCCAGATCAGCAAATACACCAGTGATCTGGACAAAAGTATACTATGACCGTCCTAATATGGCAGATGCAGGTCTGATGTACAAGAAAGCAAAGGCGTTGACTGTGTGGCAAAAAGGAGATACGAGAGGCTTCGATGAGTATGTCGACGGATTGGTGCCGGAAGATGGAGATATTATGATCGTGAAGAAGATGCCGAGTGCATTTTTTGGCACAACTCTTGCTGCTGATTTGCATTTGTTAAACGTTGATACTTGTAGGTATCCCCTCTCTTAGTAACATGGAAGAACTCTTGGGGCCTGCAGATTTTTGGAGTGAAGATTGGAGACGTGGTTAAATGTTGCACAGATCTCACTTTGCAGCAACTACTGATCTTATGCTTTTGTAGTGGTTATATGTGGTGTTAGCACCAGTGGATGTGTACGAGCGAGCACATTAGATGCTATGCAACACGGCTTCAGGCCAATGGTAAGTTTTAAGTCTAAAAGATCTATCTATACAGTTTTGACTAAATTCATAGGTTGTTGGCTCTGCATGTGGAGACAGGACACCTGAAATACAAAGAAGCAATCTATTTGACATGAATGCAAAGTATGCAGATGCCGTCTCAGAAGAAGAGGCTGTTGAGAAACTGAAGATCTCATGGACATAGCTAATTATACAATACTACGAGGTTTCATGGCGTTCTGAGTAAAGTAACACAGTCTCACCAGCATCACATCCAAGTGAAGTGAGTGAAGAAAATGATGTAAGTGAACACGAATATCCTTGTACTGTTATCTGTTCTCTTATTCTCAGCTCTTTATTTCTACTTTATTCTCTATTATCTAAATCTATCTATCTCATCTTATATATGTAAAGACGCAAGTATTCTAAGTCAATGCATACTCTCGCTCAAAGTGGGCAGCCGATATTGAAACGCGGCATTCACAGGTGCCCAGATATTCTAATCTCTAGCGTCCTCAATGGAATGTACACAATACATGAGATTGCAATCCCAACTTCAAATCCTATATCACCCGTAATCTTTCCAATTGGGCCTGTGAACCAAAGAGTGCTCATACATGGAATGATCATTCCGAACGCGAGGATACCAGTTCCAAGAGCCGCAAGTCCTACTGGCAGTTTGCGACCATTACGCCAGATAGCTGGATCATATGTCGACACATCACCCTTTCTGAAATAGAGATGTTCTAGAATGATCACAACTCCAAACACACCTGGCCAATACGAAACAATTCCGAGGAAGTTCTCTAGAGCAGCGAAAAAGCTCTCAGCAGTCTTAATACCAACTGTGATGAGAATGACAGTGGTGATGACTGAATATACGCCTCGAGGAATGCGAGCAGCGTAAGTCATGGTCGCTTGGAAATTGAGGGAGATAGAATACATAGAAGCTCCGATATTTCCGATGAGGGAAAACGCAAGAAGCACAGCAACGAACTTCCCAAATCCGCCAGCGGGCTTGAGCATGGCTTCAAGAACTCCGCCTGCAGAATAATTCTCAAAGCCGGCGTTCCAAGATTCGACGTTAGGCACAACAGCCCCAATCGCTGCGCCAAGAATTTGAAGAAGGATGGTGGGAATGGCTAGTCCTGCATAAACGTACCAAAACATTCGTTTTCTGTCCCCGTTAGATTAAATCTATACGCAAAGAGAAGGGTATACTTACGCTGGTGCATCAGGAGTATAGTATACAGCAAAATCAGATACAATTCCGTTAAATGGCAGCATAAATCCTACGATCAGACAACCGTATGTGAGAATCATGGATGCGGTAGCTGGCTCCTTCATCACAGGCTCATTTAAGTGTTTGCCACCGCAGCCCACTGCTATGACTATACAAACCATAGTGACAAACCAAGAGTATTTATTAAATATATGAAGGGTCCTGTAGCCGCAGAATGACACAAAGAGACTAATGAGAGCCGTCAAGACGATCCCAACTTTGATGGTCATCTTGCCGTCACTAACAGCTGACAATGTTTGACCACCGAGGACAACTGCAATGAGCGTAAATCCCACAATTGCAATGAGGTTGAGAATTGTGATAATGGTAACGCTGTAAAGTCTTGCAGATATTAGATCGATGCTTTACAAATGTAAATTCAAACGGGAGCGGTACTCACCCCCAGCTGTATCTTGCCTGGATAATCTGTCTCATGCCTGTCTTTGGTCCCAGTGTTCCAATATATGCAGTCATGACACAACACACTAAATTGAAGAAAAGAATGATCAAGGCGGCATCACGAAGGCCAAGACCAAAGCTTAAGGTTGCAGCCATGCCCGTTATAATTCTGGAAGTCTGTTATCACCAGATTCGCTACGTATGGACCTAGTCTGTACTTACGGTAAAAGATTGCAAACAATTGACACCCACATAAAGAAGATGCTATTGTAATTCGTTTTTATGCGCTCCTCAATTGGCACCGGGTTTATGCCTTTCACTTCAACACCCCACTGAGATAGTCTTCGCCAGATTGAGCTCTTGCCACTATACGTTCCTGGCGGCAAGACCTGAAGATCTGACGAGTCTCGTCCATGGCCAATTGGGCTTCCTTTTTCTGGATCATTATTGTGGCCCATTTCATCAGATGTCATGATAATGAATCGGCAATAATAATTTGCCTCTTCAGAAGGTGTGAGTTTAATTCAGAAAAAGATCTTGGCAACGAAAGGATCGCTAGCAAGCGAGACGGGAAAACTTTTTTCGTCCGATGTAACGCCCTTTTGGAAACTGTATGGCGTCTTGCTCTTCCTGTGGTATTTGTGACAACTAAAATAGTGATCTTTCGCACTTGCAAGACGATTGAGGGCCGACTCGGTTATTTTGATAAAAGTGGATGATTTTTTCGCTGATCTCGACTTGTTGTCGTCACTTGCAGATTTTAAGGGCGACGATGTCTCTTGCCCAACTCCAAAGAACGGCAGATGGATCAAATCCAAATAGATATAAAAAAGATGAAGAGTAACACTGGTTAAGGTGAAGGAGAAGACTCTTATATACCCCACTTATGAGTCAGAACTGGTGGATTGTTCGATTATCAGCTGCTTTGCCGGGTTATAATCTTGATTTTGGTAAGGGAAAGAGTTGAGTCATCTGTTATTAGATGGGGTAAAGATAGATGCCAATAATTGAGCCTTATCGTGACTAAAAGGAGATTCAGGAGATTCAGGAGATTCAGGTCGTTCGCGAACTCAACGCGGTGACGTGCCGTGTTTAGGCATAAATTAGAAGTGATCGCTCTGGAGCCTCTTCAACTCCATTCAGTGCCGCTGTTTTGAAATACCTCTGCGGTGTCACAAATTCTGCAGTCTTTGTATTGCTAGTTATGGAAACACACCGTGAAGAACACTATATTGAAACTTTATGAGAGAACAAACAAATACTTAGTCGATAAGATAGCAGTTTTGGAAGGCTAGCCAGCTTTCGCTGGTGAGCGTGTTCTTACTGTATGCTGATCACTGGTCTTCCATCTCACCAAATTCAAACTAATTCGGACAGAAAAATTGGAGATCCATTGATAGAAATGCCAGACTGCTAAATATCTCAATCAAATCACTAACACTGTGATTACGGTAAGAGTATGTTTGAGAAGAGCTTTTTGTAACATAAGTTTAGCGAATCCTAATTCAGCAAAATTTTATAATTACCGCAGGTAACTATTAATTTAAGAGAAATCAGCTCCACCCGTATCTGTTGAGACATCCTGATCAAGTGATTTACTTCCAACGATAATCTGGATAGAGAGAGGTTGCAGGAATCATTCCCCTCTTGCTCATCTAGGATACCGCAAGCCATTTCTAAGATCCCGAGTTTATGTTGTCACAGAGTTATAGGTAGCCAATATTTGTCGGCTTTTCTCTCAACTCTGCGAACATTTAATCTCTAAATAACAAGCTTTGAATCTGCTCAAAAGAGAGATTACGGCTCATGATAATCCTAATAGCATTGCAAGTATATGTAGCTTACATTTCCTCACCATTTTCATTGTGTCAATACTATCAATTGTTTTATTTATCTGGAATCTATCATCACGCCTTGATCAGGTGTAACGTATTTTACCTTGGCAAATATTAGACATTGGGGATAGTGATATGAGTGTATGTATATCGGAAAGTTGAAGGATTGCTACAGTGATAGCATCGAGGGGATATTCGCTTAACAAGGGGTTCGGCTAACTTTCCACCCAGAGGATAGTATACAGGCAACCTCAATTCTTGCTCGAGTGTATTGCCACAGTCATCATTAGATCATGCAATTTCAGGAACATTTACTTGTGTTACGATTATCTTGATTTATCTAATGTTTACTATCCATTACTCTGTCTTACTATCCATATTCATCAACCTCCAATACTTCTGATTGTGATTTTGTTTGAAGGTGATATGAGTATAGAGTAGAAAATTAGTACAAGAGTATAATCCAGGTCTTTCAATTAGGTAAAATTGAGCTGAATTGTTATATGAAACAAAACACTTGAAGATGCTGGGTTGAAGCCAATCAACAGTCTTGAATGAATTAGCTTCAGACGAATGAGCTTACATATTACAAAGGACAATTTACGCTCGAAAGTAATCCCCGGTAGTATTCCAAAAACTTCTATTTGATTAAAATTCAAAGAAAACTTGTACCATCTTTCAAATTGTCCCTTCAAAATGCCTACTAATATCCTCAGCTCTTTAGTACTGCATCAAACCATGCTTGACCCACACGGTGCCATGGCTGCCCCTCGAGTAAGTAAGTATTGGCCGCCCGCTGTTTTCACTCAACAACTTAAATTCGATAGCAGCTTTTGCACCACACGTAAATTGAGCAAAAGGAAATATGAGCCCTTTTCGCTCAGCTTTTTGGTCCCAAGGGATAACAACATGGAGGGTTTTCAGCGCGTGGAATCTCGAGATGATTGCGTATATCGCCCAAGAGTTATCGTGAGACCCCTTGTCCGGCTCTACACTCCGATACCAATCCATGAAGACTTCGACACTAGGTTCTTCTAAAGATTCCTTGATAAGGTCTGGTGAGTTTAAAATGAATTCTAGATGCTGAATGTGTTTAAACTCTTCCCACAAACGCGTCCAGGACCACTTGCCCCAAGGAAGCGCATCGCTACCACGTCTTAGATCCTCATCGATGCCAAATTTGAAATCGCTCTTTTGTTTTCGATAGTGCTGATCGATGGTAATTCTAAACAAAGTATTGGTGGGATTCAAGAGGCCAAAGTAATCCGACCTTTGAAGGTAAAGCTTTGATGTAAGCCATGTGCGAATTTCGGTTCTGAATTGTTTACAAGTTCCAATAAGTGACCAATAACCAGGTTCTGGTTGTATGACGGTCAGATCGATGACATTTGGTTCTGAAGATCCTGGCGGTCTAAGGCATAGATCAAATATCGCAAAACGGAGTTCGAGTGGCAAACTTTGTAATGTTCTATTTGCGATTATGGATTCGTTCGAATGGGGTGGTGACACCTCACCGAAATTCAATGGCTCCATACACATCTGCATCGAGTTCATCGTTACTGATTGGGAACCGTCCATTGTAAAAATGTGATTTTCTAGTGAGGGCGGCAATAATGAATGAGACTGTGGCAACTCGACTGCTACGTAGAGACAGTGCTCTGAACTTTCCGACAGTACTCCGGCCACAAATTGATTTCGATGATATTTGAGAATATGAATTAACGCCAATTTTTAACTGTAAGATTCGATGATAATTTAAGAATGAAAACCTGCGAAACATATCCCAGATAGGCAAATTTTAATTTTCTTTTTCTTGTGCTGGGGAAAAGGGTTACGTTCTGAGTACTTTAGAAACTTGCTCACTGACTAAAACAGACGCTAACATATTGGCCTAAATGAGAACGCCATTATAGAACAGGACTAGAACTTATCGAAATTCGAAGTTTTGCTGTCAAGCACTGTCGATTCCACGCTTGATAATCTAATTTAATGATTATATTCGCGGCAGAATAACGTGGTGTGCAAAATTATCACAAGATGAGTGTAACAGCCCACTCCACCAAAGAAGAAGTGAATCTAGAAGTAAGACACACATTTAATATCAAGATCTCTTCGACTGTAGGTTTGCTGGAGTGAAGCTTCATTGTCCGCCATGCTTCTCCCTTGTGGTTCTATGAGCCAGGTTCTCATATCAAATACTAAAGATCTAATATAAATTCCTTTACAAGATGGAGATCATCCCAAGAGGGGAGGGTCTACTCCTTGCTGGCAGATTTTGTCAAGCCGTTAAATGATTAGAAGCAGGAAAGTATTGCCATAATCTACAGAGACATGGCTTAAGCATCTGTCGAGTACTATAGCAATCTGACGTCGAACAAATTACCTATAGAGATTGTTCAACTTTGGCCATAACTCCGAATGCACCCAATACCCTGGTGAATGAAACGGGAATACGGTCGTTGATCGGAAGATTTTTGCCTGGATTGAGTCAAGTTGACGAACACTTCTTTTCTGCTTTGAAATTGTTGTATGAGGAGTGCATAGTGATCAGTGCAACATCTAAGGAAATATTATAGTAGCTATCATGGGCGATCGTGAATTTATCATACAAATACTAGAGAGAGACGTATCAAGCTCTACAACTTGACATCTAGTTAAGTCTATAGAGTAGACTTTTCTGTAGTCGAAGTTGCTGCACTCAATAGATGGAAGCTTGATGATCGATCCTCTTGGCATAATCCACATATGCCAAGACTGTACCTATTCCATATATCAATATATAGAGCTTCAAACTGACCAAGCGACATACAAGTAAACTCCACCTAGGAACTGCAACCATGCCTACCGTAGGACCAGAACTTCCTCCTCATCTTGCAAAGCGGAAACGTTCCGCAGAAGAGTCTGAACCTCCTAATTCGCCTCCCCATAAAGTTATCGCTGCCACTCCCCGAATTCTTGGTCCAACACCTCCTCCCTCGAAGAACCCCGATGAGCTTGATGTAAGCTCTAGTTCGGAAGACGAATATGGCCCCTCTGTACAGCCTTCACAAAATGCCAAAATACTCTCTCCGCCGCCGCGGCGAGTGCTAGGACCTGCTGCCCCTCCGGCACCGCTCTCTGAAATGCCCTCTGAGCCCGCCAATCCGCAAGATGACTCCTCTTCAGATGACGATGATTATGGGCCGGCTCTACCTCCACCACCTGGATCAGCAGCCGAGGCGCAGATGATCCGCCAACGAAATCGAGAGCGCGACGAGGAACGAGCTGCTGCGATTGCGAACCCAGCAAAGCCACAACGTGCAGAATGGATGCTTGTGCCACCTACAGACTCTGATTGGAGCTCACGAGTAGACCCGACTAAAATGAAGAATCGTAAATTCGCATCTGGGAAGGGCGCAAAAGCTCCTACTGAGAAAGGTGGAATCAGTGCCATCTGGACCGAAACCCCCGAGCAAAAAAGACAGCGGCTAGAAGACGAGGTGCTAGGCCGGAAAGATGCAGCTACCTCTTCTAGAGCGAACTCGGGCAAAATGGAGAGAATAGAAAGCAAAGAGGACCGTGAGACAGCTCGGCGGATTGCAGAATATAATGAGAAACACAAGGGAAAGAGCTTGACAGAGGAGCACCAAGAGAAAAAAGGAATCAAAGAAAAAGAGGACGATCCAAGCAAACGAGCCTTCGATAAGGAGAGAGATATGGCCCTCGGTGGGAGACTAGGACATGGCCAACAGAAAGAACTCATGGCAAAGGCCGCGGACTTTGGAAGTAGGTTTCAAAAGGGGAAATATCTGTGAGTTGGACTCTGAAGCATTAGTCATAAGGTTCTATAACGAAAAGAGCTATGAATGGAAGTGTCTTGATTTGTTTACGTCCATAGTGAAGAGTTTCGTAGCTTGATTGACTGAACAACACGACAGCATTGAATTAAGGGCGCAAATATGAAAGAGCAACATATGTACAGCTTGAAAGAAGCTTTCCATTTTAAGAGATGATATGCTTCCCTAAATCAGGCAGATTGAATCGTAGTCTAGTTTTAACATGACTAAAATCCAAACTGGGACTGTTAGGGAATAATAGTACTTCTATCCCTAATGTGAAAGACTTATTTCAAGTGTAGAATTCATTAGATATTAATGTTATTTGATGATTTTACATCTTCTTTTGCATGGGTGATCAATTGTTTGATATACGACAATACGACAATATGCAGACCTATTATCATTCAGGCTTGTAATGAATATCTTGAGAACATGCCATAAAAACTGTGGTTCTATCCTGAGGGATAGGTATATCTACCGGAATTCCAAAAGCCGCTTATCAAATCAACCAAACGAAGGCGCTTTGGCGGAGTGGTTAACGCGATGCCCTGCTATGTTGTAAGACAAGTAGGTAGGCATTTCTTTCGGGAGCGCAGGTTCGAATCCTGCAGGCGTCGTCTTTTTTGCATTTATAGCATACATTTCTAATATTTAAAGTTTTATATGCCATTAGATGTTTTCCTTTTTGGTCGTGTAAATTGACTATATTTCTGGCACATGAGTGGAGAGAGAGGATCAGTCCTACATTAAGCGAGCAGAGCTGGGACATATTCGACACCAGTTACAGTATTTTACCTCATCCGACTCCTTCCCGGATTGAAGTGATATTCAAATTCCAGAGGAAATAAGTGCATGTGTGTTTCATTAGAAATAAGTTATGCGAATTTTTCATTTGACTTGAAATTTAGATGAAGACTCAAACTATATTTTGCTAAGTCATTATAGGTATGATGAGAAGTGGACCTCTTGTCCTTTCTCAATTAATATAATTGTCACAAGAATTTTTACTTTGATCGAAGCAGGTTTGAGAAAATGATAAGAGCAGACGAGTTTGAATTTGATGCGATTGTATTGATTGATTAGTGGGACATGTGTCCAAGTCAAACTCCATAACAAACACTATTACCCAACCTTGACAAAATGAAATCAATCTACTTCTACTTTTATGTTTTTCTATGCGCATACGCTTCCGTCAAGCCTCCACTTGCACTCATATTTCCTTGACCTCAGCCTTCAATCCAAAATAAAGCTAATATATCACCTTCTAAGCCTCTGGATCCTTAGCAGCCAAAGCCTTCTTCTCATCCATTTGCATCTTCCACATGAAACCACTGCAAACCGAACTAAAGGCGAACAGGATACAGAGCGCGATGCTCAAGCCCCAGATACTCTTCATCTCAAAGCAGGTAGTTTTGGAGGCACCGGCCCAAACCCAGTAGTTAACCTTAGACATGTTCAACCCTACTGACTTCAGGAAATCCGAGGTCTCACCTTTAGAAGGCAGAGCAGCACAGTCTAGATAAGAAAGTGGTTTACCGATGGTAACAGCGACGACAATAACGGCAATAAGGAGGGCGAAATCGATGGCGGCGCTGATAAGGAAATGGAGGAAAGATGAGATATAAAGAATGTACGTCATGGCGATATAGAGGAAGGCGATGACTGCAACTGATAGGGTGCCGATTAAGACCTGGGGAGGTGCCTGATTTGCGGCTACCATTTCAGAGATGAAATTAGCGGTCATGCCAATGATTGTGACGAGTGAAATAGCTTCTAGCACCCGGACGACGGTGAAGGTGTTGCCAAGGGCTCCGAAGTTTTGTTGTGGTGCCATTTTCGAGGTTGTAGTATTGCGAAAAAAGGTCTTTCGTATGCTGGGAGTTTTGGGAGGTAGATAACAAGAATTTGTATTGCTAATCCAAGGAAACCTCAGGTCTTTTCTAGCTGGAGTTGGATAAAAATGAACAAGGCTTTAGAGTAATGCCGGTGGCGATGTGATTTAGTACTCGAATACTGAGCTATGATGGATTCTGAAGTGAAAGTGTGCCGACTAGCAGCAAAAGAAAGTCTAATTTGCAGATATTTGAAGTGAATGTGTTAAGGAAAAGAAACGAGGATGTTCAGAGACAGAAGAGAGGGCTTTGTAGATGTGAAAGAACTGATGATGGAAAAAAATAGGAATTGAGAGGAAATAAGAACTTAAGTATTGAACCGTCACCATGATCTCAGCTAGACTTACCTCTAGGCCAGTCCATAATGACTCTATAAATTCTCGATACAATGCTGTGTTGTGACATGCGCTGAGTCACCCAATAGGACCAGAGCCTTCCCTAGGTCACCAGGAGGGCGGGCGCTTCACAGGCGACCCCAAGAGGTCGACGCCTCACCACCAACGGATGAACATGTATCGCGTCAAGAGAAACGCAAGCGAAATAAACGAAAGACATCAAATCAAGCGGTAGTAAAAATTGAGGACATTATTAGATATTGAACAGCCGCGCTGGCGGGTCGCGGTAAACATCTTAAAACATGGAGTTGGCGCGGCTTTGGGCAACAATTGGTGCTGGGCTGGCCTCGAGAAACCGTTTTCATGCTACAAGGCCCGTAAACCTGGAAGTAAAGGCGCCAGAGCATTGGAAACCGTGGCAATGGGACTTGTCTCAGCTATGGATGTATTCCTAGTGGCTGTGCTGTATTTGAGGGTTGCATTTGAGGGTTCTGATGTCAAAGCTTCGCGATTTCTCACTTTTCTGATGGATGATGCTATGTGTTTTGTCAGAATTTCAATTCCACAAAACAGATATGATGGAGAGACTACTAGTAGTGCTCTTACTCAATTCGATTATCCATTCAATGATAGATCACTTTGTTGGATCTTGGATCTGTTGATCGGAATTTAGGGTTGAAGTTGAGCGTCAAACTTCTTATTTATGTATGGGTCGTTGCCATATTTCCAAAATGATTGATGGGCAACACCCAGTGAAATGACACCTCAATGGAACAAAGCACTGGCAGTTTTGTGCTGTCAGATTTGGAGGCTGAATAAACTAGAAGAGCAATGACTAGTTGTAAACTCAATTTCAGCTATATCTTTAGGCTAGCCTGGCTCTTGTCGTCCCCCACCAACCCAACAGGGCTCGCGGGGTTACCTCAGCCTCGTCAAAATAAATTCTACGACTCACCTCAATACTCAACTTGTGTTCGACGACCCCGCCATTCATGTTTAGCTGCCTTGTTACTTGCTAGAATCTTTCAATGTCAATCTCATCTCATACATGTGCAGCTGGATTGGCATCGGAACACACAGTCAAACTCAACTGATTTCTAAACCTTAGCCATGGCATCCAATAACTTCGCAGCCTTGATGGATGACATCTACAAGGCATTTGAGAAGTCAGCTGGTAGCAAGCAGATTATTAGTCAAGATGATGTGTTAAAGAAAGGCATCATACCTGATGGTAATCTGGTAACTCTTGTCCAGGTTGCCCAGGGCCTTTGCAATGACAAAAGATGGAAGATCGTTACGGATAGCTCTGGTGGGACTGCATGGCGTGTTCGAAGCTTGGAGGAGGCAAAGAAGTGAGTATACCCAGTGATTATGTTAGATCATGGAACCTAATCTCTAGAACACAGATACCGTGCACTGAAGCCAGAAGACGAGATTGTTTATGGTCTTATTGACGAATCTGGCCCCGATGGAATTTGGCTGAAGACAATCCGTTCGCGGTCTCAACTACACGATGCACTTGTCAATGCTGCGATCAAGCATCTCACGTCTAAGGCCTATATTAAGGAAATGAAATCCGTGGAGGCGAATTCGCGCAAGATGTATATCAAGATCGGCATAGTCCAGAGCGAACGCACTAAAGGCGGTGCCTGGTTTACCGATGGTGAACTGGATGAGTTCTTTATTGAGACTGTCAGAGCTGTTCTCTACCAATACATACTTGGCACAAGTCTTTACCTTCCAGCTAAAGCCCAGGCCGCCCTCCGACAGAAGGAACCAAAAAAGTCGAAGAAAATGTCACCCGAACAAGCTCAGGCGCTACGAGACAAAGTACTGGGAGACAGAGGCAGTACACCGGTACGCATTTCTGCGATAGAAGAGGAGCAACTTAGCCAAGAACAGCAAAAGGCGTATATGCTTGAGCGACAAGAAATAATCTATGATGGTTATATCCCTATGCCAGCAGGATATACGGGCTATAAAACCCTAGACGAACTGACAGAATACATCTTGGCTCAAAAAGTGGCGACCGGTGTAGTATTAACATCCAAGGACCTTAAGCAGCTATTGGATGTTATGTGTTTTGACGGCATGATCGAGACTGTCGAGATGGGAAATATTGAAGGTTACAAGGCAACACGACGGAGTGTGCGGCCAGAAACAAGAGGCCCATACAATCGGCTAACTGAGGCGCCCTGTGGTCGGTGTCCAGTTTTTGATCTTTGTGAGGAGGGCGGTCCAGTTGGTCCCAGCAATTGCAAGTACTTCGAAGAGTGGCTCACCTTGTAAGAAGGTGAGACCGGATGTTACCGATGGTAGTCAGAGTACTTATACTGCCGAAATACTGGACTGAGCGCAAGAAGTCTTCCTTTAAATGCATAGCGTGGGTGGCCTTGGAGCTTGGAGTTTTGGAAATACCATGGGTGGGAAAACATGTACAATCATAAAAATCAAAACTTTGATCGCTATAAGAATCATATTTTTTTTATTGGCAAAAATTTACTCTTCATGACCGGCAGGTAAGATCGTTATTGACAAATGGAAGCTTTCTCAGATGCAGGAGGAAATTTTATACTGATTTGAAAATATAATGCATCATTGAAGTGCTCAACAATAGGAGGTTTATGGGATAAGTATCTAAATCAAATAGCTCACTATCACTGGAGATGGCACAGTTTGTTAAGACTTTAGAGTAGTGCGCAATCAGGTGAGATTCATCATGAAAGAACTTTTCGTCCCCTATCTGCTTATCATCTCAACGATGAGCATAAAAAATATCGCTTAGTATGAACAGCAGCCTCAACCAACTTTAAATGCTTAAATTTACAAGACACCAGACTTGACAATAGTGGGCTTCTTGTTGTAGTTAACCTTGCCGCTTCCACTGCCAGTAGCCTCAAGAGCCTTGACGATATCCAAAGATGATTGGTCAGCAACCTCACCAAAGACAACGTGCTTGCCATCGAGCCAGCTGGTGACAACAGTGGTGATGAAGAATTGGGAACCGTTGCTATAAAATTGAACAGTTAGATGATTGTATTTCAAGGAAGCGTGAGTATACATACGTGTTAGGTCCAGCGTTGGCCATGGAGAGAAGTCCTGGCTTGGTGTGCTTGATGGAGAAGTTCTCATCGGCGAACTTCTCACCGTAGATGGACTTGCCACCAGTACCCTGTATTATTGTCAGCTTGAAACAAGTATGCTAGGATATTGAGTCGTACGTTGCCACGGGTGAAGTCACCTCCTTGGAGCATGAATTGAGGAATGATGCGGTGGAATGCAGATCCAGCGTAACCGAATCCCTTCTCGCCGGTGCAGAGAGCACGGAAGTTCTCGGCGGTCTTTGGGACGGTCTCATCGTAAAGAAGGAAGTTTATACGACCGGATTGCTCTGTTGGGAAATATGTCAGCTTTGCACTGAAATAGCGGTGTTGGCGGGGTCGCGGGGTCGAAGTGGGATGACAGCAGCATCATCAACATGAACAACAGCACCATATTGTCAATAGTTCCCATTGGTAGCAGGTGAGCAAGCCCAGTGAGTGTAATTGATGGTGCTGTTGATAGCATGGAGATGTTAGATGGAGGGGTGATGAGCTATGAACTTACCAGCAACCTTGGAGGTCTGCTTTCCGGCAGCATCGAGGACGGGTCCCTCCTGTAAAAGAGAATGTTAATGAAGTTCAAAATACTGGTATAAGATGATACGTACCCAAGTAACGTCGAAGTAAGTCTTGATTGCCATGTTTGCGGATGAAGCGTGGAAGAGTCTTGATTGTGTGGTTTGTTGTTGTTGAGCGAGTTGGAAGTGAGAGAGAGACTTGGAGATGGAGGGGAAGAAGCTGCTGCTTTTCAGAGGTGGGGCACGGGCAAAGAGGGACATGTCGTAGGCGCTAAACCCGGATTGGTTAGTATACTTGGCTATATTGGTGCCTCAGGCGGTATTTGTTTTTTTGTTCAAGCTGTAGCTGTCATACAAGAAAGTATGTATGAAACAGACTGCGTGATATACAGGCAGCGAAAG
>Ga0247807_10000630_pt1 | contig 22023 bp, 20 predicted proteins | sample UWRJL074202C1_FD_179931 | JGI IMG/M metagenome (GOLD analysis project Ga0247807, IMG submission 179931) | Plant litter microbial communities from Arlington Agricultural Research Station in Wisconsin, United States - UWRJ-L074-202C-1 | ecosystem: Environmental > Terrestrial > Plant litter >...
GATTTTTGGTGCAAGTGCATCACGCGTAAATGCATCTTTTTCTTCAACGCTGTCCCATTTAGAAACAACAATCACAAGGCCCTTGCCTGCTTCATCGATAATACCAGCAAGACGTTGGTCAAGTTGAGTGTTGATTTCGTTTACATCCATAAGAAGGAAACAGATGTCGCTCTCTTCAATAGCTTGGAGGCTACGAAGTACAGAGAACTTTTCAATTCCTACTTCTTGCTTACCAGGCTTACGCATACCGGCGGTGTCGAGGAGTTCAATGCTTTGTGTCTTGTATTTAACACGGACACGGTTGATATCGCGGGTAGTACCGGCGATGTTTGCGACCAAAGCTTGTTGCTTGCCAGCAAGGGTGTTGAACAAGTTGCTTTTACCGACGTTTGGACGGCCAATTAACGATACAACGATAGTATCAGGGTCGTCACGTTCGCTCATAGCCGGGATCATGTCAGTAACAGAGTCGAGCGTCTCAAGAACACCAGTACCGTGCTCGGCACTTGTACGGATGATGGTTTTAATACCAAGGCGAAGGTATTCGTCGTTTGGTAATGCACCAGCTAGGTCAGTTTTGTTAATCAGAAGAATAACTGGTTTTTTGCTTTTGAGGGCTTTTTTAGCAACAATACGGTCTTCGTCGCTGGCATACTGTGTACCATCAACCATTACAAGGATAACGTCAGCAGCTTCAGCAGCTTCAGTAATTTGCTCTTGAATAGACGCTTCGAAATCGTCATTAGGGTCTTTTAGGCCAGCGGTATCAACCATCCAGAAGGTGTGGTCGAGGTGGTTTACCTTGCCAAGAACGTTGTCGCGAGTAGTACCTGCTTCACGGGCAACGATAGCTTGTTTACTTTTTACAAAACGATTAAAAAGCGAACTCTTTCCGACGTTCGCTTGACCGATAATCGCAACTGTTGGAAGTCTTGAAGCCATAACAGAGGTAATTGTAGCATAATTTCGGGCTTAACGCTAGCATAAGCGGATATAACCGCAAATAATTGACTTTATTAAGTTAAAATGCTATAATTTATGTATCGCGCACTTTTGGGAGATCAATTGAGCCGTGACGGTTGCTAAAGAGCCGTGTATTGTAGATGAATGATACTAGTTTAGTACAGAGCAGAAATTGTTTTTTTGAAATCTCCTTCAAAATATTCCTGTTCTGACTTGCAGTCGGTTGATTGTAAAAAAATAGTTAATGGTTACAGTACCACCAAAGATTGGGTTGAGCTCGCTCACCGATGTGCATCGGAATCCCATAGCCCTAGTGCACCACTAGCGTGGCTAGAATAAATGCACTTCCCGAATGCGCGGGAACACCCAGGTCGACAGCACGACCTGAATAGCTGCCGTTGAACGCATTTACGCGCAGCTGGTCGGAGCCGAAGGTTTGTGCCGCCCCCGCACTCCCTTCGGTCTCCGGCCACTTTCATACCCTCCGTTTTAACGGAGTTTTTTTATTTGCTGGTTTCTTTGAAATCGCCAGGCTTTAAATCTTCAAGAGTGTATGCACCAAAGCTAATGCGGTGTAGTGCTGTAACGGTATAGCCAAGGCTGCTAAAGGTGCGGCGAATCTGACGGTTGCGGCCTTCGTGCATCGTAACGAGCCAGTCTTTGGCGTTGTCGCGCTTTTCAAGACTCAGCTTACTTGGTCCATCTTCAAGTTCAATACCAAAGTCGCTGATCATTTGTTGGTGCAGTGGCTGCAGGTCGGTATCGAGCGATACTTCGTAGGTTTTTACCTTGTAAAACTTTGGGTGAGTCATGTTGTAGGCGAAGTCGCCGTCATCAGTTAAAAGCAGTAACCCGCTACTATCTTTATCGAGGCGGCCAACTGGTTTTAAATTATGATATTTTTCAGGGAGTAATGAATATAATGTCGGGGTTTCGCCCTGTTGTCGTCGCGAAGAAACATAGCCGATTGGCTTATTGAGCGTCAGGTAGGTGTACGCTAAGCGTTTGGTTAACGGTTTGCCTTTGAAGGTGATCGTGTCGCCCTCTTCGAATCGCCCACCTAAAATAGCAGCGACACCGTTCACTTTAATGTGGCCGGCGACAATGCTGTTATCTGCTTCGCGCCGAGAGACGCCAAGTTGAAATGCTAAATATTTATTAAGACGTTCACTCACTCTGTTTAGTATATCAGCTTTTGACTAAACCGTTGGAGGTGTAGGTGGCACGCTAACTGTACCGTTAAGGGCTTGGTCGATTTGGCTTGAGAGGTCAAGGGCGCTCGTTGCTGGGGTTGAATAGTCACTTAGAGGGGCAATAACCCGCTCGCCAAGCGATGCTGGTGCTGGTGTTGAGAACGGCGCAGTAGGCTGAGGCAAAGGTACCGGTGCTGCTACGGGTGCTGGCACGGGCGCTGCGAATGGCGCAGGTGTTGGAAATGGTTGGTATACCGGCTGCTGTTCAACCGCGGCTGAAGCTACTGGGGCAAAAGGTGCTGCTTCAACAGTAGGTGCGATAGGTGCAACGGGTGCTGGATCGAAAGCAGGTGCGACAGGAAGTGGCGCAAATGTTGGTTCAGCTACTGGTGCAGGTGTTTCGAATGGCGCTGGCGCACTATATACAGGCTCTGGTGCCGGTTCGGCATAGACAGGCGCGGCAACAACTTGCTCTACAGGAGCGGCTTCAATTGGCGCGGCTACGGGTGCTGGCGCAGCAGATGGTTGCGGCGTTGCAATAACAGCAGCGAATGGAGCCGGAACAGGCGCTTGCGCTTGTTCAACTGGTGCCGAGATGACAGGAGCTGGAGCGGGTGCTGGTGAAGGTGCTAGGGCTGATGTAAACACAGGCGCAGCTGCTACGGCAACACCGTCGCCAAGTACGTCGTGGACAGTGCGAACAACGTCTTCAATACCAACTTGAGATTTTACGAGGTAGCGGTCGGCACCGAGGGCTTCGCCGCGTGCACGTTGGTCTTCGCTCGAAAGCGCGGTCATCATAATGACTTTGACGTCTTTGGTTTCGGTAGTACTTCGAAGAATATCGAGCATGTCGAAACCACTAATTTTCGGCATCATCACGTCGCTGACAATGAGGTCCGGACGCTCTTTAATAGCCATAGCCAAGGCTTCTTCGCCGTCGCCAGCGGATACGATGTCGTAGCCTTCGGCACGTAAGCGTACGCTATAAATTTCTCGTAAACTTTTGTCATCTTCAACTAATAGGATTTTTGCCATAATTACCTTTATTCTACTTAATATCTCTCGAAATTACTATAGTGCTTATGTTTATCATCATCTTTCGCTCTGACCTCGTTGCTGTTGAGCAAGTGCCTCGAGTTGTTTGACGCGTTCGCTAATTTGTTCACGAGTTAAAGCTTGGCCCCTTGGTACGGCAGTGGCTGGGCGAACACCTGTAGGTGCGGCTGGGGCTACCGGGGCTTGAGTTGCTGCTGGTGCTTGAGCTGTGCTTTGCACCTGTACAGGTGCTTGTTGAGGCGCTTGCAACGGCACGGGCGCAGGGGCGGCTACGGGTGCTAAGGCGGGTGCGGTATTGATAACTGGAGCTTCTTGGGCTAAGGTCACTGCAGGCGCTGCCGCAGCAGCTTGAGCGGCTTGTTGCGCCCTGGCTTCTTGTTCTGCCTTAAGGTGCTCGGCTTCTTGCGTTTCGACGCGCGGTAATTGAAGGAAGAAAGTGCTTCCCTGCTTAAACACGCTCTCTACCCATATACGGCCTTGCATGTTTTCAGCGAGGCGTCGAACGAGATATAGCCCAAGGCCGGTGCCGCCAATTTCTTGCCTGTCTGGGTTGCTAACGCGGTAGAACTTTTGGAACAAGTGCGGAATATCTTCGGTGGGAATACCGAGCCCTGAATCTTTAACACTTACTACTACGTTGTCTTCATCGCCATTGATATCAACCACAACCTTGCCTGTGATTGTGTACTTAATGGCGTTCTCGATAAGGTTGTCGAGAATTTCGCGGACATGGTCGTTATCTTGGTTGATGTAATAGACTGGCGTAATTTTCCTCTGAGAGCTTCCGGCGCTTGAGGTGCTGGCCGAGCTGTAGATAAGTTCAAGCCCTTTTTTGGCTGCCTTTTCGGTGAGGCCTTGCACGATAGTTGCCGTTAAGACGCCCATATCAACAATTTTTGGTATGTTTGTCTGGCGACCGTCATCAGTTTTAGATACATCAAGCAAGTCTTGGAATAGATGACCAAGGTGTTGGGCCGCTTCGTGGGCTTTGAGGATGAAATCTTTAGCACGCTCGTCAACGGAAGCGGTATTAGGGTTCATGGCTAGCCCAAGGTAGCCTTCAATAGCGGCGACTGGTGTGCGCATCTCGTGACTAGCGGTGCTAATAAACTCGGCCTGTTCGCGTTCTTCGGCCCGTTCGTTAGTGATGTCGCGGAAAACGATAATTGCACCAGCACCAGCATCGCCAATTGGCGTTACCACTAGTGAGACCGATATTTTTTTACCAGAACTTGTGAGGGCTATGAGGTGGCTTGCCCGTGACTGCTGGTTGGTATTAAGTACCTGCTGGATTGGGTCGATGGACGAGTCAAGTTCGTGGCCGGCTTCGTCTTCGAGTTTTAGAATCGATTTATAACTGAGCCTCAAAGCATCTTGTTTACCCCACCCGAGTATGACCTGCCCAGCTGGGTTAATAAGCTGAATAGCGCCGGTTGAATCGATCGCAATCACGCCGTCGCCAATGGCGTTAATAACAATTTCAGATTTAGAGGCAACTTCAGAAAGCTGATCGGCCAAGTTTCGAACGTTTTTAGTCGAATCGTCAATTTCGCCTTGTTCACGCCAGACGATAATACCAATAATAAGCGGCAATACGCTGCCAAGGGTGATAATTGCCAGTGATTCGAAGTTGAGAGTGTTTGATAGGTACGCCCCGGTCACAAAGCTGCCAACGACAATAAGGACACTGAGCCAGCCGTAGGCGCCAAATAACGACGCAAAAAACGCTAACAGTGTCAGTAAGAGTAAGTACGGCGACGAAGCCATATCGGTTTGTGCGATTAACCACCCAACGGCAATGAGTAGCAACAGGTAGACACTAAAGCTATACCAAAAACCTGAAAGTTTCTTTTCAATAAAGAAGAAGACGGCACTCGCCACGGCAACGATAGCGGCTATGACTACTGAAATAGTGTTAATACTAAGCGCTTCAGGGACACTGACGACAGCAAAATAATCAAGCGCGTAAACAGTTACGAGCGAAAGCGAAAGAAGGAAAATTGCTACGTACAGACGACGATGCCAAATGTGCGACAGCCGGAATGGAGTCATTATTAGTGTTGCCTACCCTATTAAAATACTTATGGTAAGTATGACGGATTAAGGGGCAGAATACAACACTCGCGCAGGCTTGGTTATAGCAAAATTTGAGCAAGAATCACCATCGTGATGACGAAGCCGGCGATGTAGTTTAGCCACAAGAAACGCTTCCAGGCTTTATTGACGCTGGCTGATGTTTTATCTGTCACGCGTAAGTAGGGAGCGATGTTCAAACAGTAGAAAACCCCTACAACGGCGACGGCGATATAGTCACTGCCTTGAAAGAGTATCAAAATGGCAGCGATGTAATACAAGGTGTATGCAAACCAAATGGTTCTTTTAGCGCCAAGGAATGTGGCGATTGAGGCGATGCCACCTTTTTTATCTGGCACTATATCTTGGACGGCACCGAACGCATGGGACGCCATTCCCCAAATAAAGAAGGCGATCACAAAGCCCCAAGCGTAGTCTGGAAAGCCGTTCAGTGCGAGGGCAAATAATAATGGTCCGACAAAGTGCAGGCTACTGGTTGCAGAATCGAGGACTGGTTTTTCTTTGAAGCGCAGACCTTTCAGGGAATAGGCAATCACTGAGAACGTCACGATAACCAGCGTCAGACGGGCGGCCCAATCTCCGGCAATCAAAAGATATAGCAAGAACGGTGCATTGGTAAGGATGGCCGCTTTAACGACGGTTGGATGAAAGGCGCGCTCTTCGCGCATGCCTTCTACCCCACCCTTGCGAGGGTTTTTGATATCCGATTCGTAATCAAACACGTCGTTAATGCCGTACATCAACAAATTGTAGGGGCCGAGAAAATACAGTGTTCCAATGATGAACGTCAGGTCAATGTTTCCGCCGGTCAGTAAATAACCAACGGCAAATGGATAGGCCGTGTTGGGCCACGAAATAGGCCGGGCTACCCAGAATAGTTTTTTAAGTGTTTGAAAGAATTTCATTATTTTTTAGCAGTCCCCTTTTTAGTCTCGAACATATTCCACAAAGTCGGCACCATAACGACTGCTAATATTGCGTAGAAGAAATCCTCAATTGGGGCCAAGCCAACGTGCAGGCCAAGTATCTTTTGTGGGTCATAGCCGACAATGCCAGCGCCGATAATAATGCTGTCAAAAATTGCCGTCAAAATAAGCAGAGCGACGAGTGTGTACCACCACGCTTTGGTTGGCTTAACAAGGTGCTGCATAAACAACACTGCCATGCACACCAAAAAAATAAGGTTCATTATGAGGTACGTGAATGCCATAGTTGGGCTCCGTGATAAATAATTAATGCACTATACGTTAACAAAAACAGGAAAACAATTTCTTCAATTGGGAACTCGGGCGCGAGCCGGAATGGTAACGCATAGGCGCTGCCGCCGTGGAAGAAGATGCCAAGGCTGATGCCAAGAAAATCCCAAAGAATGAAAATGATAATCGCGACGCTTAACGTCATAGCTGCTCGTATACCATCACGCCAGAAAGCCAGTTTCCAGCGACGGTCGATAATCAGCAAGCCACCAATTCCAATAAGCAGCCCAATTAAATAGAACCACTGCATTACAAACGTTCCTTTATAGGCTGAATGGCATCGACTCGCCCACCTTTTTTTATACCCGCTAGTCGTTTGTAAATAAGCTCGGCGCTAATGAGGCACATCGGCACGCCAATGCCCGGGACGGTGCCACTACCAACGTAATAGAGGTTTGAAACTTTCTTGCTTTGGTTCGGCGTACGGAAAAAAGCGCTTTGCGATAATTTGTGTGATGGTCCAAGCATTGAAGATTGCCATGAGTGATATTTGGTCTTGAAATCATCAGGCCCGAAGGTGGTTTGGCTGACGATGCGGCTGGCAAGATCAACGCCTGTCATAGTTTTAATTTGGTCCAGGTAATGGGCGGTTAATGCTTTTGTCTGCTGAGCGTCTAACGAAATACCAGCTGGCAAAGGAACAAGTACGAAGATATTTTCGTGGCCTTTTGGTGCGGTTTCGGGGTCGGTATGACTAGTCTTTGAAATATACAGCGAGGCTTTTTCGGGTGTTGTTTTGGTGTTGTAGATGGCATCAAAATTGGTTTTCCAATCTTCTACAAACAGCAGTGTGTGATGTTCGAACTCTGGCACTTTGCCTTTGATACCAAGGAATAATAGTAAAGCGCTTGGGCTGGCTTCCTTTTTGGTCCAGTATTTTTCTGGGTAGGTTTGGTTTTCGGCATCAAGCAATGTGGTTTCGGTGAAGTGTAGGTCGGCGTTAGAAATAATAACGTCCGCTTCAATTTTCGCTCCAGCTTCAAGCTCGATTCCGCTGGCCGTACCATTCGAAACGACGATTCGTTTGATGGTTGCCTTGTAGTGATACTGTACCCCTAATTCGTTACCTAGAGCCACTAATCGCTCGACGATGGCATACATAGTGCCACGTGGGTAAAACACACCTTCTTTGAAATCGAGCGCACTCATAAGGCTGTAGAGGGCTGGTGCATTAAACGGTGAAGTGCCAAGAAATACCATTGGGTACTCAAGAATTTGCTTTAGATGTTGGTGGCTAACGAATTTCTTTACGTAACTATCAATTGAGGTAGTTGCTAATACCAGCATGCGCCCAGCCCGTTTTGTAATGTCCGAATGCAGAAAATCGGCTGGGTTTGTAAAGTTGCTATAAAGAAAATGCTTCAAAGAAAGTTGGTAGGTTTCGTCGCTTTTTTCAACGTACTGCACCAATGACTCCCCTGCCCCGGTTTCAATTGCTTCGAAGGTTTCGGCGTCCTGTTTTAAGTCGCCGGTAATCGTGACAGTGTCGCCACCTTCGAAAAATACTTTGTAGGCAGGTTTAAGTTGAACCAGGTCGAGCTGCTGTTTAGTACTGGTATCAAGGAGGTCGAAGTAATGCTCAAATACATCAGGCATTAAATACCACGATGGTCCCGTATCGAAGGTGAAGCCATCTTTTTTGAATTGCCCAGCACGGCCACCAGGGCCGGCTTCTTTTTCGTACACATGCACATCGTGGCCTGCTTTTGCCAATAAGTTAGCGGTCGCTAAGCCACCAATACCAGAACCGATAATAATAATTTTTGACATTATACTGCGCCCAATTTGATGTGTTGTTTTAGGAATAGTTGCAGCTTTTTTATACCACCAACGCGCACGCGCCTGGCTTTAATTTTCTCGGCAGAAGTGCGCTCGAGTTTATTAAGTAGCTCGGAATAATAAGCAAAACTCAACGCCACGGCTTTACGGGCGTTCTTTGGAAGTTTCGCTACTGCTGGTTGCGCTTTTTTGAAGTCCTTTTTAATATCTTTCACGATGGCAGCTTTTTGCTGGTCGTTGAACGTTTCAAAGTTGATGCCTGGAAAGTATACCCGCCCAAGCTCATCGTAATCGGCTTTGAGGTCTCGTAAGAAGTTTACTTTTTGGTAGGCCGATCCTAGTGCTTTGGCGCCGGCTTCGAGTTTGTTATATTGACTTTCGTCGTCACAAAACACTTTCAAACACATCAGCCCAATCACTTCAGATGAGCCGTAAATATAGTCTGAATACAATTCAGGTGTATACGTTTTTGGTTCAATATCCATGCGCATACTTTTGAAGAAGGGCTGAATTAAATCGCGCCCAATGCTGTATCGTTGAGCGGTGGTAACAAAGGCGTGTACCAGTGGGTTTGGGCTGAAGCCAGTTTTGAGTGATTGCAGGGTGTGTTTTTCAAGCTCGGTAATCACCTCGGCTCGGTCTTTGCCTTTGTAAGTATCAACAACCTCATCGGCGACGCGCACTAAGCCGTAAATGGCATAAATGTGGTCACGAATATCGCTACTAAAAAGTTGGCTACTTTTGCTAAAAGATGTCGAATAATTCAGTGTAACAGTGCGGGCTAATTGATAGCTTGTTTGTGTATATTGTTCCATTACATTTCCCTATTCAGACTTTGTTCGATGAGGATGATATAGAGCTGCTTCGCTTCTTCGGAAAGCGATAAGGCGCTCACTTTTTCGAGGGCCTTGAGGCGTTTTTGTTCAATAAGTTCCTCTACTCCGGCGCGCGCACCAGTTACGACAAGGAGGTTCCTTGCTAAGGTCATTTCTTCTTCGCTTGCGTTAGGGTGGCGGAAGACTGCAAAGAAATCTTCGGACTGTTCTGGCGTGGCAAGCTGTTCGAATTTTTCAACTAAGTATGTACGCTTACCTTCTTTGATGTCGCTAGTATTACTCTTGCCCGTAATAGTTTCGTTGCCAAATACGCCAATTAAATCGTCGCGAAGCTGGTAGCCAATACCGACAATGACAGATAATTCCTTTAAGATGTTGATGTCATTTTCTGGCGCCTGGGCTAGCATTGCGCCAGTTGTCAGCGGACCAACGAACGAGTAGCTAGCGGTTTTGTACTTGGCGATGGTATCCAGGTTGATGGTATCTTTTGGCAAGAACGCAACCTCAACATCGAGTAGTTCCCCGCCAATTACTTCAAAGATCTCTTTATTTAGAATTACTTCTGCTTGGTTAATTAATTCGGCTGGACGATTAATTTTTTTGACGAGCATGTGCGCATCGGCAATTAAGGCATCACCGGCAAGTAGCGCGGCGCTAAGCGACATATGAGCAAGTTCTGCCTTGTCGTAAATAAACTTACTGTAGTGGGTCTCGTATTGGCCGCTGACGTTTTGAACACCGTAACGAACGAGGTCTCGGTCGATAATATCATCATGAATAAGCATCGCAGAGTGAATAAGTTCGTGGGCGACGGCTGCAGGTAAGATGTCTTTTAGCTCACCCTGTGGGTTGTAAGCCTGGTAGGTTGCTAATAGCATAAACGGTCGCAAGCGCTTACCGCCTGCGAGTACTACGTTTTCGATTGATTCCCATAGCTGGACGTACGACTGACCAAGTTCTGCAGCTTCAGTTATACGGTATTTAAAATAACTTTTGATGTATTCATCGACAAGTTGTTTCGCCGCTGTGGTATCTATAATAGTTGAGACAATTTGCATACTAACTCTACTATATCAGAGATAGATTACGTACGTTCTAAATACAATTAATCTTTATATTTTTATAAATTCTTTGTTAACAATGGTTTCTAGGTTGCGCCACTGCTTGTCTGCCTCGTCGTTGATGTCAAAGTCGCCAGTGTCTGAGTTGCCGACGTTTTCCAGGGCATTAAACTCGAAGTTAATATCTTCCATGGTGTAGTCGAACTTCACATTGAGTTTGGCTTTATTCGAGTTAAGGAATACGTAATTAGCAAGCTGTTTCTCGAGGTGTCGGTGGTTTTTTCGAAACGCTAAACTGGATAACCAAAAAAGATAGAGGTCTTTGGGTGTTTCAATTGGCAGGAGTTTGTCGAGCTTGAGGAAGTGCATACTTTTATTATAAGAAATTTAATAGCTTTGGTGAATGGCTATTATTAGTCTTCATCTTTGCAGGTGGCAACGATTGATTGGCCTATCGCTACTGTGACCATTGTCTGGGCAGTGTACAGCATGATACCGCGGTGCGTGCGGGCTCGGAACCTTTTGGTGAAGTATAGATCTTCGTCAGATTTAACGATTTCGTGCGCAATCATCTCAACTGTGCGATAACTGGCATCGACGTATGGGTATTTTTGGCGGATGATGTTGACCAGTTCGTTTAGGCTAATGTACGATTTTTCACCAACACGAAGTCCTTGTCCGGTATGGACGGCATTTGGCAGGGTCGCTAGATAGCTTTGAATCTGCTCTTCGTCGTAGGCCTCAATGGCTTCGTGGTGACGGCGCACCATGCGGATCTCGATTGCTTCGTTTTGCTTCAGATGATCAAGTGCAAAGCTATCAACATTCAAGCGTGTGAATAAACGGCCCGCCGATGCGAAGGTGCGTATTTTGCCATCTTGCTTGATTGACGCTTGGCCCCGCGTGAGGTTAGGTAATGTTTCAAGCAGCTCGTTATACAGGGTGTAGTTATTGATAATTGTCTCAACCGCACCGTATTGCTTGAAGATAGTTTGGATAGATTCATTTACAGAGGCTGCGTGTTTTGGATCGATATCGCCAATAGCCGAGCCGTTGGCGATGCTCGGTACTGTGAAGATGTCGGCCATTGAAACTTGCGGTGGCGTGTTTGGTGCAATGACATCGACAATATCAATTGCCAGCGCCGGTCGGCCATCGGCCTTGTTGCGCAAAATTCGCCCCGTACGTTGACGAGCTGATACGAGTGATCGAGTTGGCCGGGCGTTAATAATAACGTTTGCACGCTGGCTATCCCAACCTTCGGTAAGGACGTCAATGTAGGTCAGGGCGTCGATAGTCCCCTTCTCAAGCTCTGCGTAAATCTTTTGGCGAGCGGCAGCCGAAATTGAGCTGGTAATTGGGCTCACGCGTATTGGCCGCGGAATGCCATATTCGTCATCGACATATTGTTCGGATAACAAATCGGCTAGTAGGTGCGGATGTGTCATGGTGTCGCCCGGGATACAGGCGATAATTGGCGTATTGCCTGCTTGAATTAGCTGAGCCGCGATTGAGACGACCATGCGGTTGCGAGACGTATTATGAATTAATTGTTTTAAGCTTTTGTTTTCATACTCACCTAGTGCGCCAATTGAAAATTCTTGGGCGGTGGTTGTTGGCGCTGGAATGGCCATTGGAATAACCGACGAAAGCATATCAAGCTTAATAGCTTCCTTGAGGTCTAGACGGTGAATGAGTACTGGTAGCAAACTTTCTAGGCCGCGCGATGCGTGGTAATCCGGCGTAGCGGTAAAACCAATAATTAGCGTATCGGCTTTGATATCTTTAATAATTTGGCGGCTGCCAGAACCAAGTGCTTTATGCCCCTCATCAAGAAAGATAATATCGAAACGCTCGTTTACGAGGTTTACTAACTTCGTGTGGCGTTCGCCTTGTTTGTCGGTAGTTGTGATATGCGCCGCAGCCAGTTTACCTAGTGAGGCATAGGTCGTAATAGTAACTTGCGCCTCGAGGCCACGCATATCGGCTGGTGTGTCGCTGTAGAACGTGCCAACGCTCATGTTAGGCGCAAAACCTGCAAAGCCTTTGTCGCCACGGCTGCCGCCGAGTGTTTGGCGTACGAGGTCTTTGGTTGGGGTAACAACAAGAATTCGCGGTGGTGTTTCAGACTGGTAACTAAAAGCCTCTGCTAAAGTCACGAACAAAACGGTTTTGCCTGTACCGGTTGGTGCTTCAATATAACCCCGACGATTGCCACTCCGTAAAAACTCGGCCGTATCTTTAATAATTGCTTTTTGGTGCTCATAAAGAACATCAGCTTTTTTGCCATCAGTGGTGTACTGCTCGAGATTCTTAAGGTATCGCGAATAAAGCGCCAAGGATGGGCTGTCAATTTGGTCGATGGTTGGCATAGAACTGTTCATCAAGCAACTATTATCTCATTATCGCGGGGATTTGTCGCCTGTTTTTTGTAAGATGGCTGGATTCTATTTTTTTAGGGATTGTTTGAAGTGTGTAAGGACGTTTTGGAATTGTTTAAATAGCGTAGCTGCGTATGCTTGGTCGTATTCTGACAACTCAAGCTCAGAGCCGATATCAGCTATCTGCTCGAGACCCGGGTATTGTTGGTAAAGGTCGTCAATATCGTCTCGCACCATCGTGGTACCTACAATATAACCGCCAAGGATATGAAAAGGTTCGTTTTTTTTGTTGACGGATATTTCGTCGAGAGTTTTGATAATTTCTTGGATCATAAATGCATTGTAGCATGAAAGCGCCCCCGATATACGGGGGCGAATCCACTCTTACTGTGAGGCTAAGTCTTACTTAGAAACCATCCACCGTCGCACCCGCTTCGCTCGTAAAAATGCTTTCATCCGGGCTTCTAAAATAGCGTCAATTCTTATTGGTACGCTGCTGCGCCGAGGTGTCTCGATGTAAGTAATAAGTTCAATTCCGTTTGTTGTCTTCATACAATCTCCATAGTCTTTAAAAATAAAAAACAACTAAAACAAAGTGCTTAGCTGTACGGGTTTGATTTATAAGGCTACTTGGTGGAGTGTACTAACCGTTGATAGTATCCTCACGACAGGGAGCCGGATTGTATATGAAGACTTCCAGGGACGCTTTGCGAAGGCCAGTGTGTATGTCGTCTGTTACTATTATATACCCACCTGCGGGAGGATAATAGTAGTATGTGTGGCAGATATACTTTGTATACAACCGGTTATTCTTTCTAAAATAAGAAAACCCCGACGACATGTCGGGGTTATTCCTTATAGCTTATGGTGACCTAGGTTGCGGCGGCGATATCCGCTTGGAATTCACGTTCGATTTTTTCAATCTCTTCGCGATAGCGAACCTCGTTGGCTGCGCGACCTTGCCTGTTGAAACGAACAGACATGTCTCGCGTGTTTATCACTTCTGCGATCTTGCGGTCGCGTTCTGCGACGATGAAGCGAAGCTTCTCATCCCTTTCTCGGCCAATCGATTGTATGAGTCGCTCGTAATCTTGACGTGCGGTGATGAGGCGGTTTTCCGCTTCTTGGCGCGCCGCCTTGGCATTAGCAATTGAATCGAATTTTGCTTGCTCCGCGGCGGTTTCGGCAAATTCATGACAGTTACGAATGCTTTCGTCGAACTTTTCGCGTGTGAAGAAGAAAGTGGTCGCTGCCTCAGCTTTCGCTTTTCGGAGCTTAGCTGCTGCTTCGCTCCGCTTTCTTAGTCGTTCTGCATGCGCTCTTTGTGGTCGAGTGGGCTGTGGCGGGTTTGGCTGTGGGCTTGTTTGCGGACGTGCTGTCGCCATCGCCGGCTGGGCTTTGGTGATGCGGTCGTACGCTTGCTGAACCTTGTCAAACTCGTACTTGGCGTTCGGTGAAGGGTTGAGGTCTGGGTGCCACTGTTTGACTAGCCTGCGGTAGGCCTGCTTGACCTCGATAATCGAGGCATTTTTTGTGACACCAAGGGTGCTATAAGGATCCATTTGCCAGACCCTCCTTTTCTTAGATAGAATGGTCGGGTCAGGAAATCTATGAAATTATACCATATTGATAGATAAATTGCAAGGTGTATTCGACGTGGTTATGGGTTGGCGGTTATTTTAAGACACGAAAAAACCTCACAGTGAGTGAGGACGAAAGAGGATACTTGGGTTGATTGCCAGCCCCGATGATATCAATTGATTCATCGGGGCTGGCGGTGTGAACGAGTGTTTGCGCTAGGCGCTGGTAGCCTGCTCCTCGGGGAAGAACTCAGTGCCATCGATGGGCTCGGGAAGCGTTCCGCCCGCCTGGCACCACTGGGTGTAGGGTGCGAGGGCGATACGAATCCCTTCGTAGTCCGTCGTCCAGTTGGTCGAGACCGTCACCGAGCCGTCATAACGACTCAAAACCGCGACCATGATGCTGCCATCGACCGCGCTCTGTTCGTCGACCCCGACTGCGATAATGCACAGGGACCCGTACTCAGCAACGCCACTCCATCCTTCATCAGAGTAGATCATGGCAGGCTGCTCGAAGACCACGCCGAGACCGAGCTCTTCCGAGAAGAGGTTCATGCTCTGGCTGTACTCAGCCGGCACTTCATCCTTCGGATCGGCGGTCCAGTACGCCCACTCATCGTAGGCTTCGGACGGTTCCAGCGAACCTAACGGTTCAATTTCGGGCACATTCACCACCTTCGTGGGGGAAACGCAGGCGGACAGGAACAGGGCTACGGCAACGCACGCAGTCAGAATGACACTCAATTTGGGAAGGTTCACGGGGTGACTATAGCATAATATGTCGAAAAAGTCAATGTGTGTAGATAAAAGTATGCTCAATTAACTAATTCAATTCCCATAATCCACAAATACTATTTATGAACTTTGGGAATTGCTGGGTGTTAGCGCGTAATGTCTTTCGACAAAATTTGCGAACACCCAGCCAGTTCTCCGTCAGGCGGTCCAGTAGCCGTCGGTCACGTTGTTATGACCTTGAAAACTAGCCAGCTCGATGCATGTGCATGCATAACTTGGCTGGCCACATCCACCAGAGCAGTCTTCTTGCTGCTTCTTGGCCAACTCGCTTGCGTACAGCTCGTCTTCGTCAGACAACGAAAGCTCGTATGAGAATTCGTCCCAAACGTCCTGCATGGTCCATGCCACGACTCGCCTCTTTGGTGAAGTCGGTTCAGCGGTGAAGACCACGACATCACCCTTGCGGGGCTGGCCGTAAAGATAGGCGGTGTTTGTGTCGACATCCGAGAATGCGACCGCGCTGCTTCCGTCAATCGCAGTTCCGACCAGGCGTGGCTGCCGAGCGCGATTGAGGTGAAAGAACACCTCTTCGCCCGTAAACTTGCCTTTCTCGTCGATGACGCGAATAAAGCCGTAACGACCCTTGTTGTGAGATTGGCTACCGAAGTAAACCTTGATAATGCCACGTTCCACCATGAGGTATCTCCTTGAAAATCGAGTGGATTGAAGTTCCTCGGTTGAGGAGCACTAAGTGTGAATAATCACGCTTACTGTTCCTCAACCGAGAAGACAGAGAACTGTTAAGGTGCTTCGGAGTTTTGCTCTACGAAACATATTAATTATAGCATAAGTTGTATAAAATGTCAATTTATCGTGAGGCAAATGCGTTATTGGTAGTGAAGTCCTAGACGGACATACTCATCGACTCACTGTAACAAAAATAAGCCCGAAGACTTATTTAATAATTTTGGTGATCCCATGGAGAATCGAACTCCAATTGCCAGGATGAGAACCTGGTGTCCTAACCGTTAGACGATGGGACCAAATTTTGCGCACAATATGGTCGAACACTATATAGGACCAAATTGTGACTGAACTGAACTAAGCAATCTTACCAAATCTCCCCGCCCCTGTCCACTCTAGAACAGATACGTAGCAACGACAAAGAAGCCCGATACGACCAAAATTAGCCCTGAAACAAGCGCTTTGATTCCAGAGCCTAGTCGAGAGTTGCCCCAGATTCCCAGCAAGATGAAGTTTGCGACGAGGCTATACGCAACAAGTAGCAAGGATATTAAGGAGACACTGAACAGCAGTGACTGGCTCGAGAAGGTCTCGGTGATTATCCAGTAAATTGCTTGCGAAGCCATCAAGATGCTTGCGAGCATCACAACAATATACGTCCCAGCCCGCAGTGCGTGCTTGTAGAAGGTTTTGTAGATGGCATCATAAGCCCTATATGAAATAATCAGCCAGGCGCTCAGTGCGAAGAAGCTTAGGAATACAAGGAGGATTTCATTTATGCCACTAAATAAGAACAGGCCGGTTATAAGAAATAATCCGGTTACAAATGGTAACGGTATGTAAATTCCAATTTTAAGCGCGTGTTTGCCAAGCCCGCTAGTGATTGCTTCAAGTTCGTCCGCTTTCACCTTCTTGCGCGCTTCGGCAGAAAGCAACTCGCCCTCAAATTGCTCACCTGGCTCGCGGTAGATACTCGTTAGCTCGCTTCGGTCGCTAATCTGCTCAATACCGCTGAGTGCGTCGTTGTTCGGTGCAGCGAGCCTGTGATCCCTATCCATGTTAGCCAAGCCGCTCAATAACAGTGAGTAATTTGCTCGGAGTAATTTCGGCCTTAATAAGATATCCATCGGCGCGGGCTTCCATAGCCATGCGCGATTCGTCGTCTTGCTCGAAGTTGGTTAACACCAATACTTTTGAATGTGGAATTAAATCTTCGGCACCACGGAGTGCATCGAGAATTTCACTACCGCGTCGTTCTGGTAGCATAACGTCGAGTAATAGCAGGTCGTATTGTTTATTGCGAGCTGCGATTAGCCCGTCGTTGCCGTCAACCATCCAATCAACTTCGTAGCCAGCTTTTTTCAAGCTGCGGACATACATTTCGCCGATAAATCGGTCGTCTTCGACAATGAGTATTGTTTTGATTGGCACGGTTATCCCCTATACATGGTGTGATTTTTAATCCAGCCACCTTCGTTATTAATCAGTACTTCGTTCCCATTATTACCCTCTTTGAGCTTGTCTGCAACTATTTGGTAGGTTGGCAGTGAAACGGTAAAAGTTGAGCCATGCCCTTCTTCGCTACGGACGCTAATGTTGCCACCGTGTGATTCAACAATTGCCTTGCTGATGTATAGGCCAATACCCGTACCGGCAACGGTTTCGCGCGAACGGTGTGAGCGGTAGAACTTTTGGAACAAGTTGCTGACAACGTTGCCTGGCATACCGATGCCATGGTCTTCGATAGCAATCTCGACGGTGTCGCCCTTAGAGCTTGCAGTCACTACGATAGCGCCGCCTTCGTTACTATACTTAATTGCGTTATCGATGAGGTTGGCGAAGACTTCACCTAGGCTGGCGGTATCGGCGGCAATGTCGGGTAACCCTTCTGGGATGACGACACTGAGCGACCGGGCCTGTGCATTGGCGCGCATCAGCATATCGTCACGCACCGTATCGTACACGTCTAGTATGTTGGTTTGAGTCATGTGCATTTTGAGGTGTCGACGGTCGAAGCGTGAGGTATTTAAGATGTTATTGATGTAACCCGACAAACGGTTCGCCGAAACGACCAAACGGTGAAATAGTTCGATTTGCTCGGGCTGTAGTGTTTCTTTTAGTTCGTCTTGAAGGACATCCAGGTAACCACGAATAACAGTAATTGGCCCGCGCAGTTCGTGGGCGGCAAAGGCGATGAAATCGAGCTCTTCTTCACTGACGCTATATAAGTGGGTGCGGTCAATAAGCGTAATGACAACTTCACTAGAGGTGCCTTTGTTATATGAGGCGATAACGTCGAAGTAGCGGCGGTTCTCTTCGTTAGGGAGCTTACTAGGGATGCGTGGCCAGGTGTGTTCGGCGTGCACGGCGGTCTCGTCGCATTCATCCCACCATTTTTCAATCGTATCGTTTTCGTTAAACAATAGGTCTAGTGATTGCACGCCATTTTGGTCGATGCGCAGTGGCGTGGCTTTGTTGGCGTAGGTAATTTTTCGTTCAGGATCCATAATAACGAAGCCGCAAATTGTTGCGTCAAGGGCAGCTTCGATTGAAGCTTTGGTGCTTGCCTGGATTGCTTGACCAGTTGAAGTTGTGGCAAGTTGCTTTTCGCCATCTGCGATTGGGTCTGGGGCGTCGGCGGCCAATTGGTAGAGGGTTTGTAAAACCGGCTTAAAGCCACTTCGTGCAAAGTGAGATTCATTTGGGTTTGGTGGCGTACCAACGGTTGGCTCACCGGAAATGTGGGTAATTGCTGCCAGGAGGTATTTAATTGGCTGGGCAATGAAGCGGAATAATATCAATGAAGCGACTACACCTAGAACGCTTTGGGCGACCAACGTACCCACGAAAGCTAAAGGGTTGTCGTTGAAGAAACCGAAGTATTGCAAGCTAACAGCGATTGCTACAAGAATGAGTAGCTGTAACAGGACAATAAGCATGATTGCTCCCCGCTTGAAGCGAGGAAAGAAATCTTTAACAAGTTGCGGCCGAGGGGTTACAGCCACGTGACGCTCCCCGTGCCACTTGGTACAGCCGTTAGCCAGGTTTGGCCGCGTGCTAGCGGAACATCAACACCGGCGGCATCGTTAAAGGTAATTTGAGCGGTTTTGCTGGCTTTTTTCCAGGTAACTTCTTGAACGGTACCATCCTGGAAGATGGTCGCCGAGCCGCTGCCAATAGCGTCAATTTGCTCACGGTAGCCATCTTCGAATACCTTTACTTGGTTTACTTTCATAACAATCACAACGCGTGGGCTAATTTGACCAGCTTCCCTATCGAGGTGTGGCTTACCAGCCTGCGAGCGGTCGTAGGTGTTAGTGGTGCCATTGTAGTTGTAATGGCTGTTAAACAACGGACCGCTGATCTTTACGTCGATACTGCTTGCTGTTGGAGTTGTAGCAACGCTATCTTTACGGGTAAAGCCGGTAAATTCAGAAGTTGTGAAACCTTTTTTTGCATTGAGAGCATCGATTTTTTCGAAGCTGGTGTAGACGTTATGAGGGGCGTAGCGGTCGGTTGCACGCCAGTAGGTTGAAGCATTGAAGAACTGGTCGATATCGCGATAGCTACCGTTACGAACTTCTTTCAAGGCTGCAGCACTGCCGCCAACATGGGCCACGCTGGCGTTAAAGCCGGCAACCCAATCAACGTAATATTGACGGACGCTGCGGACAGGCCCAACGAGTTGTGGTTTTTGTTCTTGATACAAAACGAGGAAACGAGTAATGCCGCCTTCGGCAATTGCTTCAAATACTACGCCACTATCTTTCAAGCCAGATTGTGGCCGAGCGTCGGGGCTATTTTCCATCATAATACCAGTGACGGCTTGTTTTGTTGCAGCCTCGGTTTCGAGTTGGTTACCACTTAATGGAGAGTAATATTTTACTGGTTCAGGGATTGCTTCTGGCTTCGGCGCTGGTTTTACTGTCGCGACTTCTGGGGTTTGATTGCTGAAATACAAGGCCGTCGCTACCCCACCGGCAAGAAGCAAAACCAAAACGACACCCAGGACGATAGAGAGTTTTTTGTGGTGTTTAACCCAGTAGACGACTTTTGTTGAAAGTGGGTTACTAGGTTTATTTGGCGAGTGCCTAAACATATGCATTAGTATACCATGACGGTTATGGTAAGTTGCCCGTTATCTAGCTAAATTTAAAGGGCTTTGAGGGATGTATCGAGCCGGCTGAGCACTGTGTCTTTGCCAAGTACGGCAAGTGTTTCATTAAGCGCTGGGCTAAATGGCGCCCATGATACTGCTAAGCGAATAAGACTAAATAGGATACCCGGTTTTTGGCCGGTTGTTTCAAGCAAGCCGTTAAGAGTTTCTTGCAATGCTTCGGGAGTGTATTCGCTTGAAGAAAGTGCAACAACGGCTTGGCCAAGAAGTTCCCTGATGCCATCGTTACCAAGGGCAACTAACTGCTTGTTGCCTTCAATCATAGTCCAGTTGGGTGTTGGCTCCTCGAAGAAGTAATCGGTAATAGTTGGGATGTCGGCAAGAGTTTTTAAGCGGTCCTTTACCAGTTCAAGGACGAGCTTTTGGCGCTCCTCACCTGCTTCATGGGCTTTATCGCTCCAGAAATTGTGGCTTCGGGCGAATAAGTCATCAAGTGAAAGGAGGCGGATGTGTTGGCCGTTTAGCCAAAGCAAACGCTGCTCGTCAAAACGGGCTGGACTTTTTTGAACACGGTCGAGTTTGAACTTTTCAATAAGTTCGGCAACAGTAAAGATTTCCTGTTCCGTACCATCGTTCCAGCCTAGTGTTGCTAAGAAGTTAATCATTGCCTCGGGTAAGTAGCCTTCAGTGGCGTATTCAAGAATATCTTTCGCGCCGTCACGTTTTCCGAGTTTCTTTTTGCCGTCAATCGCCATGACGTATGGCAATGTTGCGAGTGTTGGGCGCTCAACTTCTAATGCTTCGTAAAGGTTTAAGAACTTTGGCGTACTCGAAATAAATTCTTGGCTTCGAAGAACGTGTGTGACGCCCATGATGGCGTCATCGATAATGTGGCAGAAATTATACGTCGGGAAACCGTCGCTTTTAATAATGATGAAATCATCAATCGCATCAGGGCCAGTTGAAAGGTCGCCTAGTACAGCATCGTGCCATTTGTATGGCTTCGGTTCAGATTTAAAACGAAGTGGCTGTGAACCATCCCATACTGGTGGAGTCTCAGGGCGATGATCACGAAAAAGGAATGGACGTTTTTCAGCCTTGGCCTGGTCGCGGAAGGCTTCGACTTCTGCAGAAGTATACGGGTCGGCATATGCTCGGCCGGCATCAATAAGTTTTTGCGCCCAATCAATATAGATAGCTAGGCGTTCAGATTGCAGGTACGGCGCATCTGGCCCACCCTTATCAACCCCCTCGTCCCACTCAAGGCCAAGCCATTTAAGACTCTTTTCGATTTGCGCAGTACTACCTTCAACTTCACGAACCTTATCGGTATCCTCGATACGAAGAATAAACGTACCCTCGCTACCAGCTTGGCGCGCTAGCAGCCAAGAAAATAAAGCAGTACGAACAGCGCCAACGTGGACGAAACCAGTTGGACTTGGGGCAAAACGTGAGCGAACAATAGTCATATTACCTTCATTATAGCATGAATTATAGGGGTGAAAAAGCGATCCTTGCATCTGCTCGGATCTGGTTGTCTCGAGCCTTGAAGTTTTCAGTTCGGTCGCTTTGGCGTCTGCGGAACTCGCTTCGCTCAGACAGTCCTCAACGCTCAAGGCTCCCTCGCTGAAAACTCCAGGTCTCAACAAAGGATCCTTACAGACGCAAGGCTCGCTTTTTTACAACCTATGAGTTCGCTAAATCGAGAGACTAGGCCAAGGGACACCCCTGTACTTTCAAGAAGGTAGAGCTAGCGCCATGGGCGTGCTTTGGCGCGTTTTTAAATGCGCGAAAGCAACCCCATAAAGCGCCTTCGCGAAAGTACAGGGGTGCCCCTTGGTCTGCTCTAGAGTAAGCTGCTACAAACTAGTAGCAATATGCCGAATCTGCTCACCAGAAAGTGGTGCACTCGAGCTAGAAATAACATACATAACCCCACCATTTACCCAAGCAGCATTATTGCCATAAGAATATACAGTCAAACCGCGTTCTTTGGTGGTAATGTAGTTATCGCCAGCAGTTGGGCGGACGATGTTATCTAGGACGGCAGATGAATCCCATGAACTTCGGGTTTGCGTAATGGTGTAGTTGTTTTCTTTATTGCCATTTTGTTTGAACTTCAATGCAACTTCGCCATCACTAAAAGTAACTGGGTGGTCGAGGCTGTAACCGTCTGGTACGAATTCAGGATAGGTTGCCTCAACGCCGGCTTGCGCCGAAGCGAT
>Ga0247807_10000633_pt1 | contig 21982 bp, 21 predicted proteins | sample UWRJL074202C1_FD_179931 | JGI IMG/M metagenome (GOLD analysis project Ga0247807, IMG submission 179931) | Plant litter microbial communities from Arlington Agricultural Research Station in Wisconsin, United States - UWRJ-L074-202C-1 | ecosystem: Environmental > Terrestrial > Plant litter >...
CAGGGGGTTAAACTGGAAAGTAATTTTAAACGTGAGGTCGTAATGATATGACTTGATTCAAGGTTGATTGATATTCCAAAAGAGGTTCGAAATTGCAAAGGAGGTTCTGCTATGCGAAGAGCGCCTAATCGTTTATATAGAGCATGAGAGAGCCTTAAGCTGAGAAAGGTGTGAGAGGCAGAATCCAGGCTCCCGATACAAAACAAGTCACTGACCTTGAAAAAGCAGAAAATGTTCGTGGGGACTGTCTGACCACAGCTTTTAAAGCAGATATCTCAGCGGTAGCCATGACTCCAGCAGACTAAATCTGATAGGCGTAGCGGTAATGAGGATTCAAGAAGATGCTCTCTTAATCCTGGAAGAGAAAAGAATATCATCAAAAGCGTCATAATGACTCTGCAGACCAATCTTCGTGGAGATCTTATGAATGAAATACATAGCTACGTCTGTTTTTGCTCCAATTCAAAATATCTTCCAGATCAGTGGAAATGTTGAGATGCATGCTTGACCCCCGGTCCCAAAGGCTGGGTAAATTACCTCTGCCGTCTAATACTTAAATAACAACATCGTAAGAGGATCTGGTCTTGAGTTTTGGAAACACATCTGGCCAATTGTAACCGAACTGAAACGGTTGACAGTTATCTGGGCAACGACAAGCGAGAAACAAAATGAAACGAAACAAACATAGCTTGCTAAGCCTCACCACGTCAAAACAATTCGGAGAATTAGACCTGCAACAAAACCTGTGCCAAAGCCGGAACTTGAGATCCCTTTTTAATGCCCTACGCTAATCCAGTCATGCATACCTAATCATTGCACAATCCACATCAGAGGTTATTACCAAATCATCTGCCAAGGGGCAGGCCTGTTACCAATTTCCATTATTTTCCCAACCGTCCACGCTGTCCCCTTCAATGGAATCCTCTGTCCATTCCATACGTTCTAATTCCCGCACGAAAAAGTCATGCTCTTCCTCCAGGAGTTTTGTATCGGCACCCATTTGGTCGGGGTAACGCTTGATGTTGTGCCAATGTGTTAAAGCCCTTAAAGCCTGTTCCAATGGCAGAGCTTCTTCGACATCTGCATCGACATCACTTCCAGCCAGCCAATCGTCGCGAAGTTCTGGCCGGCAATGTAAGTAAACAGCGGTGATAACGCGCATATTACCTTGACGCCATTTTCGGCCACAGTATGGTACTTGATTCTTGAAAAGTTTGAGGGTATACAATCGTAATTCTGGCTGTGGTATCTTTAAGGCTTTCTTTAAGATATTAGAGGATTTGTATTGTACAAGTAATAGATTGCGGTGAGCCTTGTTTTTGCAGATCTTTTGCATTATTCGGAGAAAGTTGATGCTGGAAAAGAAATTGCGCCACGAAAATTCGGTTATAGGCTCGGAATGTTGCTCTGTTGTTGGATAGCCCATTTCATCGACTTCTGGAGGCGAACGGCGTCCTTCTGTTCTTCCTTCCTGGAAGGCTAATGCAGGAAGCTGATCTTCACTATCTCCAACATCAAGTGGAAGTTCACGAGTCATTTTAATTGGCGGTGGAGCAGCATCATCATCACTGTCTTCCTCAGGCTCCACTGGCGCATTTTTACTATTTGAATTACAAAAAGCGAAAAAGCTATGTGGTGTAAGCAATCAGATAATTGTACCGCAATAATTAACTTACCTCAAATCGTCCCGATTAGTATTACTGTCCATCATTTTATCAACGTCCTGATGAGCAAAAAGCTTCAGCACGAGAGGAAGATAGTTGGAGTCAAGCAAGAGCTGCGTGAAATATTCGAACTTCAAAATATCTATGCAATCAGTATGATGTTGACTAGAGTGAATATTTGACTTACGAGATACTTTGAACCATTTCAATATCACTAAAAGGATCCCAGATACCGCCTTCGCAGTAATTTCTCTGGATCTTAAAGCTTCAATGTCCTCGATGGGCATTTCTAAAGGATCTGCTGAGTTTGGTAAGGGGATACTTGCCGGGTCTTGCTGCCGATTCATTGGTTGACCAGGACCGCCAGCGCGAAGATTTGGATCGGATCTGTAACTCGGCATGTTGTTTTGTTGGCCACCAATGGGTTGGGTGATCAATGCCGTGACATTGGCCAAAATGGCCTTCAGTAAAACTATTACTAGTGATTGGAAATGGGGAATTGAATCTTGCTGCGAAGAATTAGCATAATTCATAAACTGGGAACAGTACCCTACATAGAAATTTTCGACGAGATCTAGCTTTGCCTTGATGCTTGGCTCCACGTTAGGACTTGGACCATAATCCACCATACGCTTCGTTGGCTTTGGAGCTCCAGAAGAAAGTTTCTTTCCTAGAATAGCTTCAATGTCTAGCTCTTCCACATCGTCATCATCGTCGTCGTCCCATCCTCGCTCAAATTTGAGGAACTTTTCCCGCTCTTCCCATAGTTGGCGCATGGCTCTTGTCATCCTCATTCGTTCAGCGAATAATGTCCCGGCTTCTACGATGGATTTTGGGATGTCACTCCCTTCCCACCTTCGACCAACGAGTGATCCTTGAAGCCCAGCCTGGCCCTTTCCGCCGGCACTGTTGCTTGTGCTGTCAAGGGGAGGATACATAAATGGAAAGTTTTGGTTCGTTTGATAGTTTTGCTTTTTACCAGCTTTACCACCCACTGGCGGAGATGGCGGGGGAGACGGGGCTGGCGTCGCAATATGTACCGGTTGATGTAGGATAGATGTGCCGCTGCTATTAACATTCATAGCGGGAGTAATGATGCCGTTTGCACCATTTGTTCGGCTGGGTCGATTCGGAAGTGGCGGTAGAATAGAGTTGTTTTCGGGTTCCAAAGGAAGCAATGGTTGAGGAGGGATATATGCTGGATATTTGGAAGTAATTTCCTGACGGAAAATATGATAATCTAGGGGCGATGCGGTAATTGTCTTCGCGCCTTCGGTCTTGAAATTTGATAGTTCATCAGTAGCTCTTTTGACCATTTCAATCTCGGCTGTTCCTCCCAAAACTAGCAAAATAGATTTCCAGAAGAGGAGGAAGATCTAGAAGGTCAGCACACATTAAGCAAAATTTAATAGACTACTAACTCTTGTCTGTGGCAATTCATTGGCCTCATCCCAACGAAGCTTGGCTGTAATTATAACAAAGTATTCCACTAAGCCAGGTTTTAATGCCACTGGAAACGTTAGCTACTGTATCAGCTCCGGCATGCATTGGCTTACGGAGTTTCGACCGCACATCTTCTAATATATCCGGGCACTTTCTAACAACTTCAATAAGCACATACATTATGGTTGTAACATTGTCAAGCTCATCCTGGATATATGGGATGTCTTCTTGAGCTAGTTGCGTTTCTCTGAATTCATCATCCCTGGTTATGGGTAAGCTTTGACAGGTTCATACTAGATTGAAAGGTAATATACCATAGTCGTGTGAACGCGTTCTGCATGACCTGGAAAAGTACAGATATTCCCCCCACGGCAGTGAGGATTTCTGTGCCAGATTTCATATGATCACACTGTGGCTCCGTAGCTTTTAGTCTGTCCACTGACTCCTGTGAATCACCGCAGGTACTCCCGTTGCCCACTTCGTCGTCCTTCAATGTTACCTTTTCCTTGAAATCAGGTACTGCAGCTCTCATGCCTGCTGTCTCATCCCATACTCCTAGAACAACGTGCAAAAGTGACTGCAAACCTTTGCACCGTCTTCGAAGTTGTTGGGAACGTAATTCGTCGACTTCCCCCTGTACAAACTCCTGCCGCTCAGCCTGCTCAGCATCTAGCCATGATTGGCCAGAAACCTTCTTCCACCGTCTCTGGAAGGTATCCCTCGCCTTGATCAAACGTTTGAACTCCGCGGGATTATACGAGAACCACTCATTTATTTCCTCCTCAAAAGTAGCAGTATCCTTATATTCGAACGCGTATGTCAGAGTTTCAGATTTGGGAAATTCGTTAACGATACGACGGAGTTGCATCAGTGAGAGGGAGTCATTTGGGTTGCCGACTTGTTGGGGAGCAGGCGGAGGAGGTGGTTGATTAGGTGGAGGAGGTTGTGGTTGATTCCGTTGGAATTGGGGACGACCCATTGGAACTCCTCCCATGAGAGGAGGATCTGGAGCTGGTGGGCCAACATCTGCAAGGCCAGTATCTGCCACATCTGGACTGTCGTTTAGCAGACTGGTGATATCTGTGGACTGTGGAGTGGAAGCTGGAGGTGCTCTTGGGAAAAGAGAGCCCAGTGCTGAGGCCCCCCCCTTCATGTTCTGAGTGCCAACACTCGGCGCACCAATCTGAGAATCTGTTTCTGACGTCATGATGCGTGTGGATATTTTAGTCAGTAGAGAACAACATACTTCCTAAATAGAGCTCCTCGCGACATCATCGTCGTCTTGGGGCCGTAACATGTTAGAAGCTACAAAGTTGTTGTGACACAAGGCTCGCTTGTAGCTGTAATGCATGCCAAGCCTCCGATAAGGAAGGCTTATCGGGCGGATAAGATGAAGTGCCAGAAAAATAGTATCGGAAATTCATTTGGGAAATATCTACTGGGCAAAATAGCAAAAATATCAAGATAGGTTATATTAAGGCCACTTTCGCTCAACTCATGGTTAGCAGGTCCAGTATTATACAGGAAGAAAATACTACAGTTGAGTTTGTGAAATGTATGTTCTATCATTAGAAGTTGCACGTGATCCGACAATAAATTAGTCAAACATATTGTGCAACTGACATGCAAGGGATTTCCGAGCCTGCTGAGAATTGTTGAGGAGTCTCTTTCGCAAAAAGGCATGAGAATACTGACAATTCGAATGTACTGTACCACAGACCATAAATGATTAGGACTAGCAGATTGTGGGCCCAGAAACTACGCTTCAGTGGATAAGCCCGAGAATCCTCAACTCTTCAAGGGTAAAATTCAAAAAAAAACTAAAATCGGGCTGATTTGCTCTCTACCCACCACCACAACAAGCACCAAACTGGCAAAAAGAATGATATACACGTATCTTCCGTAACAGGGAGTCGAACCCTGCGCTACCGCGTTCTGGAGAATGAACTCTGAGAGGCGGAAATGTTACCGATACAACACACACAACACCACACCTCCACTATAGGTTACTTTCGATGGTCGGTTTTGGAGAGGGGATGTTTGTGCGCCCATTCATCCATTCACTACAAGGGTCCGGGTTACCCGTGCGTAGCCTTGTGGATTAGATAATGTTGGTCCATTACGGATGGAATGTAGCCTTAGAGCTTTTGTGGCGGCAATTTTGCATAACGAGTATATATTGGGAACCTGTTTGACACCGCTTTCGAGCTCGTCGTTTTAATCCGTTCGTCACGTATATTATGTAGCACTAGACTTAGCAGAAATGCCGCTGTTCCACATTCATCATATATACAGTAACTGTGGTGCTTGACCCGTTCCTGGTGTCGGCCTTACAGTTTCCAAATTATGACGCCCAAATATTATTTTAAACTACAGAGGCAATTTATATAATTAAATACTTTATACCGTACCGTATATTGTAGAGAGAGTGATGTCCTTTTTGAGTAGAGCCTAGTCAATATTATCAATTCAGGTAGCAAGATAGAATACAATTATTGTAATACCATGAATAAATATAGCTTCATCAATCCTATTGATTCAAGTAGCTAGATAGAATATAATTATTACAATATTGCTTAAGCGAAATGTAGTCAATCTTATTTATTCAGGTAGCGAGGTAGATCACAGTCTGTACAATACCTTTGAATAAGTAGAGCCCGGTTAAACTTGTTGATTCGAATAGTAAGGTAAAATACATAGTTTCTTGGTTAGCACATGCTACAATAGTCACATTCGATAGTGCAAATTTAAATAAGGAGACTATATGTGCATTCTGCCATCCACAGTATATACAATTTAAGCTCTTGCCTCCTTCATTGCCTACGCGGTAAATCTACCCAAAATGAGTGGCTTTTGGTTTAATAACCTTGACATTCTGTCACCTCTCTGCACAAATATCCTATAGGCGTTTAAAATGATGGGACGGCGTTCTTGAGGAGCATCTCGAAGTATGCCTGGTGCCATTGTCCGGCTTCTGGAGAAGGTTTGAAAGCTAAAAGTCATGTTAGCACATAAATTCATAAACTGGAATCGACAAGTAAGAATACCATCTGCGTGTCCACAGAATGAATCGTAACGAGTGGCAGTTGTGTCGCTAGTACCGTCTGACTCTCCACCTGGCTTGATCCATACGAAAGCATCAGTGAGTGAGTCGCCAGTAGAAGAGGTAGGTCGGACACCGAAACCAGCACCGTTGACATTGCACCAGTCACCCCACTCAAGACGAAGACCAGTGACAGCATTGCGGCCAGTATCAACAATGGCGTGGCATGGCATGCCACCCTTCGTAACATATGGGCAGAAGGTGTTAACATAGGTCTTCTCATCTTGGCACTTGTTGTACTTGGCATCAGACGTTCCAGCAAATTCTCCTGGTGACTTGGAGAAGGCATTCCAGCCAGCAACGTTGGTGGCAATACCGAATACCTGCTTGGGGGAGCCAGCTGCCTTCCATGTGCTGCTGAGCATGTCTGCTCCAGGTTCTGGAAGCTATATTAGTATATGTAGAGAAGCATACGGGTAGGATTTTGAGGACGTACGTAAGTTGGCATCCCATCCAAGCCATCCACCGTGCCCTGCATCAATGTACATCGCAACATTCGGGAGGTTGAGTTGCTTGAGAGCATATGCCACACCGTCTTTGTAACCCTGCGCCGACTGCTGGCAGGTAGTCAAGTTGGAATTTGTAACGAGGTTAGGGAGCGAATCGGGCTCAATTATTAAAGCAACTGTTCATATCAGTTAGCAATGAGCAAGTTGAGACGCTCTAAAAGCACTCTGCAATTGTGATGGCGTTGGGTGAGCTCCCTATGGAGTTCACTACAACAGCAAGAACTAACACAGACAGAACTACTCACTGGCAACATTTGGATGTGCCTTGATGGTGGCAACGATAGCTATAATCCATTAGTATAAAGCTACTATAATATACATCTTTTTGTGGTAACTTACGATCGATGTACTCGCTCTTGTATCGAGACAAGGAGCCGACTGGCAGCTCTCCGTTGGAGGCCTTGGCGGCACAGTCACGTCCTGGCAAGTCGTAGATGACTAGACCAGCAATTTCACCACATGGGGTCTCATCCAAGATGGTCTTTGCTAATGGTGCACGTGCAATGGTATCGCTATTGCTAGTTAATCTCAGGACTCAAGGCGAAGATGAATTGGAAGACTCACAGCCATAAGAAGCTTCCAACCTTGCCAACAGCAGCAGCTTTTGTCTTAAGGGACGAATCCGTTATGCTTTCAACAGCAGTTGCGACTTCAGAAGCATAGAAGGAGTTTGCATGGAGTGTCCGGCCACTGAATGGGTTCGTTCCGGGAGTCAAAGTCACCGCTGTGGTGCACGCAGCACGAGCTTCGATGCGAGATGGGTCGCGGCTCTCTACTTTTTCGGCTGGGGCAGCTACGGCAACTGCTGCCAAAGCCGCTAAACTCATAGAATACTTCATGGTGTTAGGCAAAGGAATTCGACGAAGACTAAAGGATAGAGAGGTGGGGGACAAAAGGGGATGAGGAGTGGAGAGATTGCCTACTTATACATTCTCAAGGAGGTGGAGCTCAGATTCTGATTGTCTACGGACAGATTAATTAGGTGCCTGAACGGGTTCAGGAACCTAAGGGCCGAGCGGTGCGGCAGAATTAATTGTCATGTTCTTGTGACCGTACGATCAGAATCTGGTATGGTAGAGTAAATTGGTCCTGGATGTACCACGGAAGTACCTTTCGGAAGCGCTCGCCGTTTAGAAGATCATCCGCTCCATATGACTGACAATCACCATCTAGGTGGAGGCAAAATATTCATGTTTAAACAATTTGACGAATCACTCACCTTGCATAATGTTACTGCGTGGAGTTTCGAAGTTGATGTTGTGTAATGCAGAAGACAAGGTACCACCCAAAGAACGACATTTCTCAACGAGGAGTGGCAATAGGACCTTGTTTTGCTTTCTTCAGTAATCCTGTACCTTACTTTATCATTACTCGTGAACCATCTTAGAGATTAGAGCATCCAAATTGGACGAGAGCATTGCAAGTACTTTCTCTGATACCGTAAAAACAACCCGCAGTACTTCCCACACCCAGGCGGCTTCTGTGGTGATGGTATTTTGCCTATTGCCATTGTTTGCCTACGTTAAACAGCTCTTCAAGTAAACAGCCTTTAACATTCCTGGAGCACTCTATCTTCTAGCCTTGGCAATTGATGCGGTTGCGTGTGACCAATCACCTCGACGGAGTCTGAAATGCCGGGAGGCTATGATTTGCGACTCGCTTTTATCCTCTCACACAAACCAAAGACCCTGGATTGCGGGGTGCAGCTACTTGACCTAATCTGACCGAAACACGTTATAGATCCAGAGATCATTTCTTCATTACCGTTTAAACGGAGATGAAGATTCAAGCCATGGATTTGGAGTGGCGAGTGGTCTGGAATGTGCACCAAATTGTTTAGCCAATCCACTTCAAGATTGTAAAAAGGCCTTTGATGCTTCTTGTTAGTTATTCTCTCAAACAGGGTTTCTCATTAACACTACGCGTGATAAGAATGCCTTCACCTGCAGGGGCGCTTGGTCAGGCACTATGCTCGACTTTGCCAACACAACAGCAGTGACGGTGGCTAGAGACGTGGCTGAATGAACTATCAACGAAGCTCGACCATCGAGGTGTTCTTTGAAGAGTACTGGGCGAGCTATATCTTTTTGCCACATGAAAACAAGATCTCAGATGTATCGGCCAGCTCATTGCCGATCCAATATACTTACAAGCTCGTCCTATTAGTTTCACGGTAGTTGAATCTTTTATTCTAGCACATATTGTACATGATAAAGTCTTCAGCCTATATAGTAGTTAGCAGGTATCCTTATTCATTTAATAGCGTCTAATATTGCCAGAGCTGTACTCTGAGATAATGTTCAAGTTAGCTTCTTCTCAAAACCGCTTACTTGATTTTATTTAGCTTCTTGATAAGAAGTTTTTGGTGATTTGAGTTAGGAAGATGTAGAAACGTTCTTGAATTAACTAAACGATACTTCAAGAATGTATTCATCAGCTCTACTGAGACTTATTTACTATATTGAAACTTGCTAGGTCATTCTAACTTTCTCTCGTGACGGTTCGTTGAACTTGAGAAAGAGAGAAATACCAATTAGTGTTGAGAGCTTCGCCTTCTCACTCATTAGAACAAAGAGGGTGTCTTGATCGAATGCGGAGTAAGGTTTCATTATATGGTCCTTTTCAGTAGCCCTCGATCGAATGATGTAACATAAATTGATAATTCAGCGACGTTGTTGAATGGGAGTGACTGAACTTGATTTCCAAAGGATAGGCAGGGAAATAGTACTTGGATGAGGTTGTAAGTCGTTAGGGGTTTGTGCATAAGTGCAGTAAAGCCGGTAGGTGAATAGTTGAACAAACCGACCGAAAACCTTGTCAGTTACAAATATTCAGTCAAATATTCAGGGGAATGATCGCTTCTAAATTGCCCCAAAATGATATTGTAGCATATCAGCAATCATCTCTTCAGTGCATTCTCTGGAAAAGTTAATTATCTTAATCAGCTCTAATCCGTTCTCGCAAATGCTGTTTCTGTGCAATTAAGCTCGTTAATCACATCGATACGAAGAATTGGCTATTATCAGGCATAGAAAGTAGTTTAGTATTGAGGAAATCCTGAACTCCGTTGAGTATGCAGTAAGCCATTCCCAATCGTATATACACTTTACCAAATTGCTACATATAAAAGTCATACCCTTGAAATACGCCTTGCTCAAAATACAGTATATAAAAGGCAGGTGTTAAATAGTTTGCCTCAGTTCGGCAGTTCGAATTATATCTACCAAAACATATTTGACTTCATAGATAGCGTCTCTTCTAACGAGGAACGTCCTAATTCTGTGGAAACATATATGCAAATATATGTAGTATTTTGTGTCGTCTTGCTATCAGGGGTGATAAGCTTCACCTGGAGGTCGTACCACAGGGCTAGGAGAGTCCACGTGGATGGATGGTAACGCACTAAGCCGCAGGCTTGGGAGTTGTGGACTTCCATCCACACCTCGACGAGGGGAACTATTTGTGCTGCCTGTGTCTGTAACAAGTTGTCCTACGTGCGGTATAGCACTAGTCCTCCTTCCGTCGACAGAATCCGTTGTTTGCCTATGAGTATCAAATAAGAATGATCTGCGTTCCCCTCTGGCGGCTACTGGGCTTGTATAATCTGGTGGTAGTTCGCCGTCATGAGGAGTTACTAATGGTATGTTCTCATATCCCGGAGGACTGTTTGGAGGAATGTCTTCGTGCTCTATCATTTCCGGGCTACTCCCTACTTGACCATCGGCATGAGGTGACGAACGGCCAAAACTGTGGTCGCTAGGACGTCGAATTGGGCTTTCTGGTCTCGAAGCTCGAGAATTTCCGCGCGATCTTGTCAACCCTGGTGATGGGAGGTCCGAGTTCATCGTATCTATACTGATCACTGAGCTTGCACTGCGGTCTCTTCGATGAGAGCGACTACTAGCTGCCATACTTGCTGCATCTCCAAGTAAGCCTTCCCGCTCGCTGTCATTGCTATTCGCTCTTAATCTCGTTCCATCATGCCTAGCAACTCCAAGGTCCGCATATGATACGGATGATACAGCTCGTTGTCGCTCTTTTTTCACCCGCTCATGTTCTGCTCTTAATTCTTCTACTGTTCTCCCGGTTCCACCACTTGCAGCAGAGCCTGCTCTCGCTCGAGCCTGGAGTTCTCTTAACGCTACATAGTCGCCTCGCTCTCTTGCCTCCCTCCTGAGTCGTCTCCTCTCTTCTCTCTCCTCATTCTCTCTTCGCCTCGCCAGTCGTACTTGATATAGAGCCTCCATTTCAGCTTCTCTTCGCTGTTCCTCTTCATCCTGCCCCTCGGGAAATTCGATTACCACATCAATTCCACCTCTTTCTCCCTCCCGACCTAACACTTGTTCGCTCTCCCGTGCACTTGGATGGTAGGCTGGAAGCGTCATTACAGACCTTACAGATGTATTGCGGTCGACTCCAGCGGCAGGCACAGCATTTTCAGGAACAGCTGGTGCGTCCCTATTATCGGAGGATGGTGGTGCTGGTGTAGGTGATCTTTGTAGGCCTCCAGCCCTATGAGGCTCTAGATGATCATTTGAATCCGGCAGTCGATAATGCATCGGTCGTGGCTCCCACTTTTCCCAAATTTTCTTAAGGAATTTCGTCGGTAAATATTTCGGATTCTTATGTTTATTGCGTAAACGTCTAAGTAAAAATATCGTGAGGATGATAAGGATAATGACAGCTCCAATCACGATTGCCTACAGGTAGTCCAGTGTCAGTGCGGAAACAGGTATTCGGGGCTTATAACTGACCACTATTAGTCCTTGTGTTGGACCTGAACTAGATTTGTCTTGTTCTTCTCTTGAGACTCGAGCCCGTGGGGGAATTGGTTGGGATAGTGAGGCTCCAGACCAACTCTGTGAGACCTTTGGTCGAGTAGCCTGCTGCCGAAGTCGCATTTCGCTGGGAAACGGCATTGCGCCTACCCCTCGTTACAGGCACAATCGAGTAGAGGGATGGTTGTGATGATTGTCGAAAATTCAATTTGATCTTGCCTCTTAGAGAGATTTTGGGTTGACTGCAGCCAGTGGAGGGTTATGAAGAGTTGGTACCGGGGCTGACGCTCTTTGTCTGCTTGCGCGGCTAGTAACGTACAGCGAGTATATAAGGCGATGATATGTGTTGGCGACAGGCGACAGGCGACTGGCGTCTAATTTTTGTTGTCAGCACAGCACATGTCGATGGATTGCCAGCCGCTGTTAGGCTATGGACAATATGAGGTGAGATTGATAGGTCGCTTAGTGTTGATATATAGATAGAAGCAGGCTACTGCACGATAGTTCCGCGCTCCAAGCTACTAAGCTCGGGATGATTGATTGGCAGCTGCGCCCAAGTGACACCAACAGGACGGGAATACCGGTAAAGCGAGACTACAATCATCGACATATGATCATATATTTACTCTAGCAGAGATCTAGTAACTATTGCATTCCCGTCAAGTCACAGATCTAGTGCTTAAATAAAATAATTGGCGTAGCGTGTTAGAAATGTGAACTCTAAAATCTAAGGTGGGGTAATAAAACCATGCTCAATTTTAGAGTTTCTCGCTTAATTCCAGCTTGAGAGTAGATACTCTCAGGGGCAAGTTCCTCACTATGATTGTGTTGCCATTAAGAACTCGCAGAAAGACTGCACGAGAAAGCTAATAATCGGCCACTTTACCATGCTGAAATTCTACTGGATTGGGTTCACACATCACGGTGACCTTTGTCCTCATTTTTAAAGGCCCCAAAACTTGAGAATATCAACGTTTTAGCTAGATTGGTTTTCACATTGAGTTTCTAGCAACATGTAAAGTAACTAAAACATAACTCGAATGATGTTTGAAGAACTTCTCCAACGGCATCATAAAAAAGCATCAAATATCATTTGCCCAATCCTCTCCTCTCCCTAACTCATCGAACATTGAAACAACAACAGCCTGCTGAACTTGACCTACGACCGGAACACATTTGCAGCCATTTATACTCTGATAAGAGACCTGCGCCTTTGAGTAACCTGCGCCGTAATGAAGGCAGCAATCTCTGAATTGGCAAAAGAAGTGTAGACTCCTGGAAACCCAGCCTCAGCGCAACCCTCTCCCCAACTCACAGCACCGAGTAGCACTCCCGTTGCCTTATCAATGATAGGACCACCACTATCCCCCTGACATGAGCTATTGAAGATTAGCATGGATATGTAATTGCTGTGGGAGGTTCTGAGCTTAAGTACTTCGCTCAAGGCCGAAAAGGAAGTTCTTCACTAGAGTCCTGCCCTAAAAGCTACTTCCAATTCTTCGAGTAGAAATTCGGAAGATGTTATACATACTCTTTACCACCAGCAACCTCCCCAGAACAGAACATGCGATCGGTGACAACTTTGCTTATAACTTGATAATCCGCCTGACACGTACTACGGTTGATGACATGTACGTCGACTTCTTTGAGATTAAGACTAGGAGTTTTGTCTTTAGGATTCGTTCTCCCCCCTTGAGCAAGTTAGTTGGCCGAAAAGAAATTCGATTGCTGAGAGTGAAGCTAAGAAAAAATCTGCATATTTGTACATATTATGAACACGTGCTCCTAATATATATTCCTACTACAGTGTGGAATGTTGACAGAAAATTTGTTCTTACATCCCATGGTTGTGGTGACAGTGCCTTCGATGGGGTCAGCGTCTGGAGCTACAAGAGTAGCACCGCTGATAGTCGACGAGAACTCAAGAGGGTTTGCTAGCCTAAGAATTGCGACATCATAATCGTACTTTTTAGGTTGCTCGGTGTAGTTGGGATGTTCAATGATCTCAGAAACTACGATAGGCCCTATTCCACCGTCCCGAAATTGAAGTGAGCCCGCTCGCAGTGTGATGTCTTCTGCTCGTAGCAAGTGCAGACAGTGGGCTGCCGTTAGAACCAGGGTAGGAGAAATAATGGTGCCACCACAGTTGAACGCATTTTGTACGAACAGACTGACGATATAAGGATACGTGGAGGCGCTTGGAACATCCGTGCCATTGATGATGGATGGTGCGGCAGCCACGACAATGGGACTGATCAAGGTAGCGGTAATTCGAAGTAAAGTGGTTGACTTCATTGCGATTTGTAGTTAAGAATTGCTCTGTCTGCTTTTGTAGAGTGGTCTACAGTTTGAAAACTTAAATGCATCATAGTTACAGTTGCAGTATTTATATATTGTTAGAGCAAGCCATGTATAGTGCCCATGCTCTTAATCTTCCAGGCATAAATGCGTCTAAATCCTTTGAGATATTTGACCAGTTTCAAAGAATGTAATGTTCGCATGATACAAGGTGCCAATAGTCTTGATAAATTGAGAAATGACTAAGGCATCTTCAAATGAAACAACGGATCCGTCACAAACCGCAGGAGAATAATTGCGGCACTGTTCGCAAGTTCTTTAGAGATAAGCGTTCTTACGTGAGCTAGTTATGAAGCCAAATATTGTAGTGGACCTGAATTTCATACAATAAACCTTGTGTAAAAGACCATGCACAAAGCCCTTGCGAATTCAATTTATGCTTAACATCACGTGGTGTACGTTTGGTAGAAGATGAGTCTGGCTGATGTAAGCCCCTAGGACAGATCTGAAGATTGTGACGCCGGCATAGTTTTTCTTTTTCAATGAGTGGAGTAGACGCAGCCTTCGGATTACTTTGTTTGGTTGACGAGCGACATGAAACATCCCGATTCTCCCTTTGCTCCTTCACCCTGTCTTCCATCGAGAGTACTGCTCAGTTCACTACTTCTTCATATTTTTGTACACCTATATCAAACTTCGAAAATTGTGTCAGTACTATTCACTATGGATAAAGTTAAAAGCCAAGCATTTGATGAAACACTTCGCCGTTAGTCTTGTTAATTTCACCATGGTGCTCTTGTAGTGGGAACATCTCCTCAAATCGCGGCGCAGCACTTCCAGAACTACGGAAAATATCCACGTTCATCAGACTTAAGGTTGGGTTGCTCTTGGATCTATGCCTACCCCTACGCAAATTTCAAATTCGAAGTTCCTATGCAGATTCCAAGTCATCGAGAGAGACAAAAAGATCTCCTTTAGACAACAAAGTAGACAACATGGTAGACAACATTACGCTATAACACTTAAGATATCGATAGCATACAATGGATTTGGTAGAATCATGTCATTGCAAAGTGCCTGCTCGGCAACGGCAGTGAATGCTATCTGTTCTATTGGTACATGGGTATAAGTGCTCCAAAACTGTTTTATCTATTCGTCCATTGCGCCATCAGCTATGGCCCGGGGTATTATTCTAAAGCGGTAGACGCATGGTTCGACGCCGTGCCTTGAGAAATGTCACCCTTTACATGAATATCTGTTTACTCAATGTTGCTGAAGGGTCTCAGGCATTGTTCCGTCGCTTTAGAAAACTATTGATTGTAACCCGAGCTTTTAAAAAGGCACCCTGGGTGACATCGTTAATTCATATATGTCAAGGATCTCGGGGTTAGGGAGAGAAGTAGGAAGAGCACAATATTTTATAGCCACGTCCTTCTCCCATTACTAAGTTTATCATAGCTCATCATTGAACTGTGTCTCTGTTTTTTCCGTTGCCTCACTGCGCTGCCGGCTCCAGTGGTCTGGCCTTCTTTGAGGAAAAAATGGCCACTGCTCGGTTCGTTGCACACGTGCCAGCCACTCTTGAGTTGTTGAGTGTTTGGTCCTGACCCACAACTGCCAGCCAGAGCATTGGAAAATGGACTGTTTACGGCCAAGGCGAACAAATTCTGGGTTTCCGTAAAGTCCGTTACCAGTCCAGATGTAGAGAAAAAATATATCAAACAGAATATGTTGGTCATAAACACGAGCAATAGCACAATAAAAAACATCTTCTGCCAGCTTGCAATTGAACCTGAAGTGAATTGTTGACTTGCAAGGGAGGCTTTGAACTGGTGGTAACTGGGCGGATCAAAGATTGCTTTACTAGAGTTTAGAGGTTGATTAAGCTCTGCATCTTGAGAGCTGAGTAGAAGAGTGCCTGAAAAGTATTTAGTACGAACCTATAGAGACCAGAAGTCGTTGATGTACACCATAGATTGTCAGAGTTAACCACCGAAACGGAATACAGGCTGGCGATTGTACCAGATCAGACAACATATTCATAGACATAGCTTTCTAAATGTTCTAAACCAATTTGTCAAGGTATCCGATATGATTAAACCTGTACTCTGGATCCGCAGTAAATCTGACAACTATTAATCAAGAATGGAGCTGGAAATACCCACTGGCTGAAATCACTGCAAGTGCCTCCGCTAAGCTTGGCATCGTGGGACTCAGTGAGAACTTTGTTTCAGCTTTATCAAATATCGGAATAAGCTGGGTCAGCAGCCGCGTCGAAGATGCATTAGCGTTTGAAATTCCAGTATTGAGTGCTAGAGAAGTCAATAGTTGAGCAGCAACATTTCTATAATCAGTTGATTTGGTGAATGCTGGAGCTTCTAGGACTGAGTGCTTGTATGACAAACCATCCTGCGGCAATTCGCAATGGGATCGGAGGTGTCCACCGGCTGTACCAGACACGTTGAATTGAGTGCTACAATCTGAAGAAAGCCAAGAACGCATCTGACAAAGAGTGTAGTCAGGTGTTGCAGACGACTTAAGAAGTATGTAGTTTGAGTCGCTTTGTGCAACGCTAACATTAAGGATAGCGTTGTAATCGATTGGCAACTACAATTTGATGTCAGATATGCCAGAGAGGAGAAAGCTTTGAAACTCACCATAGGAAATACTGGTGGAAGACGATTGTATGATTCACCCCAGTGAAAAATATCATCCACCACTGTATCGTTGAGGAAAGGTTTCTGAGAGAACGCTCTGGTTACATCCGATTCGTATCCAGGCCTAACGAGTTTCAGTCAGAGGTCTCGTGTTCCATAAGATAGGTTGTTAACAGGCATACCATGCTAGTTTCTGTGTGGGGAAGTTGGTAGATTCAATAGTTGTAGCATCTGGCCACCTAACATATATTAAAGGATCCATCTCGGTTGCTTTCATGTTTACACATAGCACATTTATCGTTGGACTAACGACGGCTGCTCGTAGTGAGTATTCCCCTACTCCCGCAAGATCTTCTGGCTGTAGAATATCGTTTTTTCGGTCACGCGCTGCTGAAAAAACTCCCGCATGTGGCATTGACATAGTGATATTGTTGACGATCCGATTATATTCTTTAAAGGCCGCCTCAATGTTGGAAGTTCCTCTTTGTACCCAACTACCAGCAACACTAATAGCCGTACTGTTATTCACCACAATAGCGGTTGGTGGCGGACGTTCTGATAATTCAGTAGATCCATTATTGCCGAGCTGCCACCTGCTCGAATTAGCTTGAGGTCACTTTGTACCAAGAAGGTTGCGGAAGCACTTACGATCCTAGAAAAGCCAAAACATTTTGGTAGGCTTAACATTCAAGAAGTTAATAGAGCAGGATGTAGTTTTGAGCTATTTCAGTGACTAACCTTGACCGGCATGTTCGATGTTAACGCATGTTTCACTACATGCAATTAGTACTAGTAATTCGTAAGAGCCAAATGTGAACTTCAAATCCTTGGAGCTTGAAGCTATAACTCCTGGGAACAACATTTTGGGTATATTCTTCTCAGTAGATGTATAGATGGTTGGTTATGTAATAGTCACATGACATCCATAAATACTCCTATTGAGAACATACCAATAAACAGAATCAGATCATCTTGCCTGTTCCAACATGCCTTCAAGCTCCCAGCTCCTTATAAAATTCAAGATCAGTATGGAGTTACATACCCTGAATATTCATCGTCCGCTGGTTTAATTGGAGTCTTACAGTTCGACATGATATAATCTGGGTTCGCGTAGGATGCTTTCACCAATCCAAACATTATCTTTTCCTCTGGCTTGCCAAATTTTAGATGAGGTGATACGAGAGAATCCGATGCTGTTGTAAAAAACATGGCGACGATTGCCGCCGTCAGACTGATCACTCCAAGGAAGGAGAATGAAGCATGCCTCAGTATTTCCCAATGAGTAATCATAGACCCTGGCTGGATTACCTAGGAGTCCATTGCATCAGTGTAGCCCAGAGGTGTAAGATAATGTCTACAACGCTCTCGAAATGACTTACCCAATTTCGCATGCTTAGTTCAGCGATAGTAACGCCATGAGAGGCCTTCATTACTAGATACAAAGCTCGGTTAGCCATTACCCTCTTTTCGGCAACGAGCAGCTTCTCTCCCATAGTCGTTCGTTATCAAAGATTCGAGAACGTGACTTTGAGAGATACGCGAACGATGGAGTCGTATGGCTATAGAGTGTCACTCACGGGAACGTCTAGTAAGAACCTGGCCCAAGAAGGTGACAAACACTGTAACGAAGCTCAATTCAATAGTCTTGGCGAATAGAGCAAATAGCGTGGATGCAGTGGACGGCGTAATTTTCCCTCCTGAGTGTATATGGCGTCCGTATCTAGGTTCCATAAAAGCGAGGACGACCCAAATGCCAGAGAAGATGGTGGAGTAAATAGACAGCATCAAAATAGATATAGACAGCCAACTCAGTCTTGAGCTATGTATATCATTTTCAGCAGGGCAACCATCTAAAAGTCCTAGGACTAGTTATTAGCTAACCAACAGAAGAACTTGAAGACCATAATTTAAATCTTGTAACATACTAGAGTTGTCGTTATCTTCATCATTGTTTATACCGACATGTCGACCCTCCGGTCGAATATCCCCCAATTCGTATTCGTCAAAGTGTGTAGTCGTCTTTATATGCGAAATGTCCTCTTCCTCTCTCAATAGTCCTGACCTGCCTCCATCATATGTGTCCGGTCTTGCGAAATGCGGATCGAGTTTCGCTCGGGAGGAGGTTGAGTTAGCCTGCGGAGTTTGGTAGGCATCTTCAGAACTTGAGATCGGTATTGTTTGTCGTGAACCTTGAGGAGGTGGTGGGCTGAGAGTCCTTCTTCGAAGGCCTACAGCAGCACGGATACCTGGCTGAAAACTGCGAGCTGAACCCGGCCATTGTCCCGCCACACTCTGCTCTTCCCTTGTTAAACCCTCCTGGGCTATTTCTTCTTGCAAGAATGGATCGTTGGTTGGCGGCGGCATCCTATGTGTTGTACCTGAGCCTTCAGTGGCAGTCAACACATCCGATATGTCACGCCCTTCACTCTGCAAAAGGGATCGATACTCTCGCGACATATCTCAATTCAATTGATGAGGAAACTGACGAGCAATTGCCTAGGCAGTTTATATTGCCAACTGCGGCTTTGCGCCGGATGTTGGCATGAAGATCGGCCTAAGCTGCAATGCGCCTAAACGAACTCATGACGCAAAAGGGAAGAATTCGTGCTTCCCACGGAGACATTAATGGCAGGTTAATGAAAATGCTTCAAGAACAGAGAGCTGGGGATTGGTCTTGAATTCGGTGCAAGGAAGACTAGAGTTCAAAAATCTCGATACCACCTTTCATACATAGGAGACTATCTGTTTTTACCAGCCAGTAGCCCATAAATTTACTCAAGGCCTTTCTTTGCTCTTCCATTTTTAGGACACTCCTTGTAGGAGAGTGACAAGGATGAGATGGACGACACTTGTTGCAATCTATGGGTCGAAATTACGAGTTGTACCGTAATGAAGGGTGAGAATTAACGTCCTTGTAGCGTCCCAGCACGGATCATTCCCCATAAACAGCGGGACAGCCAAGCACAACCCCTAACACCTGCCTCAGCTCAACACAGTACTGTGTTATTACGAATCCCAACCCAGTCCAAGCTGTATTCCACACCAATGAGGGTGCCAGCTTGAGTGTCAATCAACTTCTTTTTGAGTGGTCAGTTCTGTGGTGCAGTAGTGAACTTAAGGTTGGAGCCACATTATCCAAATTTCTCACTGACGTAAAGCTTATCATGTTGGCATGTACTGTACTTCGATGCGAATGGATACTTTATTAGCTATTCTTAACTGCCACTGAAAGCTGTGAATGAGCTGTCAACAGTATTGTGGGAAGTTGGGAAAGCCTATCATATGTTTTTTGCATATTGACAGAACGTGCGTGCTGTAAAAGGAATTTCTTTTCTTTTACGAAACTTGGGATACATGTTAGAGAGAACGATAGGTCTAACTAAGTACGATGAAATACACTGTTAGCTTGGGAGGAGCATGTGATGATGCTTTAGGGTGAGAATAGTCAAGTGATAGCCTGTCAGCCCAAGCTTACTATCTACAATTCGATTTGATATATGCTTGTAATTGTAGGAAAGGTCTCTTCGGCGAGGCAGTTTTATTAGACACTATCCTCCACCACCAACGATATCTACATCTCCAATGGTCTGGAAACTGGTTTGTGACCAGCCATTAAGTAACATATACGCTTCCGCTGGAGTGTTTCCAAGCAGAGGCTCGTAGTGAATCATACCCGCACAAGCTGGTAATCCCGTTCCCCCAACACAAGCTGCAACTAGCTCTCCTGCATTCTTTCCCTCAAAATGAGCTCCATGAAGATATCCATAGAATTCGGCACTAGTTGCTTCACCTGCAAAGAATAGACGCTGTACATTCGCTCTAAGATTCTGGTGTCCCTCGAGTGACAACCCGGGTGGCCAATTCGAAAAAGAGCCTCGAGCCCATGGAGTCGTCGTCCACCGGGGATACATGAATGCAATTGGATCTGGAATAGTCGCGTTCGGAAACATCTCTGCGAGTACCTCCAACACCTCAGCTTTTGTGACATCATCATCTTGGCTTTCTACAACATAGGATTGTTGAGTCGTGACAGTAGCAAAAATGATACCGCTTCCTGGCAAAAAGCCCTCCTTGTCGAGATTTTGCCAGGCTGCATAGTAGCCACGTCGGTTTGAAGCATAAAGAAAATTCTCGATATCTTTGGGCCAGAAAACCTGATCAGGTGGGAACTGCAGGAAGATCTTGGTATACGTTCCCAATTGCATTGTATTAATGGCTACATCCTTCCACTGTGGAAGTGGTGGCTGAAAGTCAATTGTATCTGACTGCAAAACACCAACAGAAAAAGTGTTAATTGCATAGTCAGCGTCAACACAGCTTCCATCTTGATTATAAATTGTTACGCCTGCATCATTATAACTGATGTTAGTGACAATAGTATTCAGCAAGAGCCGAGGGTCATTGTCCGCGAGAAATTCGGAGGCCTGGCCGTGAAGAAAAGTATTGTATCCACGTTGGTCGATCGAAAATTGATTCAATTCAGAAAATCCATAGAATGTTGAGTTCTAGTCTGGTTAGTTCACTGTAATGGAAGGAGAAATCACTGTCTGATTAGAGAAAGCAATCCCTTTGTATTTTGTCGGTCGATCATGAGCAAGACTTACAAAATTTGCAACTGTGAATCTCTGAGAGCTCACGTCTGGAACATTGGCGTACTCATAATCAAATTCGTACCACTGTTGACCTGTTGTGTAAGCTGCTGTACCTACCAGGGGATATCTTGACCAAAGGCTTGCTGCTGTGTTTCGGAGTACCACGCTGAACCAATATCAAGCGTTTGATTACTCACCTCGATTGCCTGTGCTTGTGGATCACCACTAGGTTTCCAGCCCCCAAGATTCAGAGCAGATCTGAAGTCTCGGTCTTGTAGATTGGCTAGAAGCGAAGTGCCAGCATCCTCCTCCGCGAAGGTATATGCGTCGTCAAAGGCATCAAACTTATCAAGATAATCAACTGGGCCAGTTGTGTCATAGGTGAGAAGTGAAGATAAATTTGTGAAATGGTTCTTTACACCGTATTTCTTGACCTAATTACCGTCAGTCTCTCAGCTAGCATATCACGAGACCAAATACCAGTGTCCAGATAGGGTTTTCGGGGCCTCCTTCAGAAACAGTCCCTTGGATCCAATTCGCACCAGCTTCTATGGTGTATGGATTTCCATTTTGGTCTTGTCCAAATTTTGCAGGCCTGCAACGACCTCCTATTTCAGCATTGTATTCCAAGATCAGAAAATCTGTGACAGAATGGTTGCTTAAAGCTTGCTATTGTTCAGCGATTAGTTATCGGCTCAAACACCCAAGAAAGGTTCATACTGCAGCTGTAATCCCTGCTACCCCAGCGCCTAATACTGCAACCTTAGTTTTCCTACATTGTCCACCACCGGAAGGTATCGCCGTTGGAGTTGAAATTGGTGTCGTGCAGCTTGTAGTAGTGAATCGAGTTCGAACATTGCTCGTGGAGATGTTTTCATCTATAGCATCACGCTTTTCTTGAGGTCTACGTCGACCTTTCCGAGAACCTTTGTAACCAT
>Ga0247807_10000636_pt1 | contig 21943 bp, 23 predicted proteins | sample UWRJL074202C1_FD_179931 | JGI IMG/M metagenome (GOLD analysis project Ga0247807, IMG submission 179931) | Plant litter microbial communities from Arlington Agricultural Research Station in Wisconsin, United States - UWRJ-L074-202C-1 | ecosystem: Environmental > Terrestrial > Plant litter >...
TGGGGCGACCTTTGCCCTACGCTCGATCTCGAAATGATCATTGTCATCGTAGTCACCTTTGGCTTCTTGATCCGCGTCACGAGATCCCTTGTGGTGTCTACCGCTCTTCTCCTCGTGACTAACGTGTTCAAGATCTCCGTCTCGGCGATCAAGAATCGCCCCATCGTCAACATCTGTGACGAATTCGGAAGGGAAATTGGCATTTGGGTTTGGTCTAGGAGCGGCTACTGTGAAAGAAGCAAGGGCGAGGAAGCCAACTACTGTCGCTGTAGAGTATTTCATGATTGCTGTTTTGCGGCTGATGTTATGTGTCGCTTGACTGAGAGGAACTGGACAAGATGGAAGTCGAATCTAGTATATATTGGATGAATGGAAAGTGTTTGTTGTGTGGATGTTGAGGTTCTTTCGACGGGTTTGAGCGAAGTATTTATGTCGGAGTACCTAGGCCTCCATACTGAAGATATCATTATTGAACATTGCAGTTTAAGAGGATTCGTTTCATCCCAGAGTACTCTAGGAATCCCATAATGCGATGGCCGACGTTGCTCATGTCTTTGGTGGGCACGTGATATTCGTAGTATGTGATTGTATGTGTTTGTATGTAGCAGTGCAAACCACAGAGGTGATAGACAGAACGAAATTTCTACGCCGGCGGCTGAGGATTGCTTGGGAATGAGGGGCAAATACTAGGATGCGACACTAATGAAGTCGTTGATTGGAAGTTTGAAGTGGTGATGAAGGAAGAGCGCAAAGGCATAGACAAGAGCGCAAAGGCATAGATTTCCATTTACCTGGGGAAGAGGAGTGGAGACGGAAACATCGAGTAAGGTTTAAGCGGTCATGGTTGTCGGGTATTTACCCACAAAAGCTTGATCATTACGCATGCGGCTCCGATGAGATGCGGTGGCGGAGCATCATATATCTCATCCTTGACCCCACAGAATAGTACTATAGCAACACAGATTCTGATAAGTCTACAGTATAGAGAGTTTGAGTGTGTCACATCCTACATTCCCACAGTAGATGGAAATAGACGAAAAGGTGGTCTTGTCCTGGTATGCGATAACTGGAGGTCACCAGAGTTAGCGGGAAAATAGGTAATGAACAGAAACCTGCTGCGCCGGATCACCACGCAGATGAATTCTTCGATTAGCATGTCGATGACGAGCATCAGAGGAATTGTTCTGTTTCAAATATTGTTCATTAAACGAGCTTAGGATTCTCAATCTATTTGAGTCGATATCCATCGATAGCATGAAGGTAGGACAATATCGGATAACCCATCCAACTGCTTGGGAGCTGTAATTATCTAAGACTATCTTCTTACTCTCATCTTCGGAAGACACCCTAAATTTCTGTATAGCTCCGCTGCACTGCCTATGCTAGACCAGTCCAGTCACTGGTATGAGTCTGCAATCTGAAGCTGCTTCGTCTAATTCGCCAGCGCAGAGTGCTTCCCAGCTTTCCAATCTTTGTTGATCCAAGGTTTGGTTTTGTTTCGGTAGCAGTCATTGATATCTATCACCTGCCCAGTGCCCCGACAACACCGGCAACCATAACAGCAGCTTCTCTCTCCCAACTCACATCGCCTTTCTTCTCACCCTTTCCCATTTGACAGCCACGAACCACACACTCCCTCACCGCTTCCCCTACACTCTTTTTATTGCTCCTTAAAGTCCTAGCACTCACTCCTCCCCTGTTTACAATTTCCATCACTTTAGTGTTCAAACCACCAGCCAAAGTCCTCCAGAAATAACTCGCCAAGCTCCCTGTTTCTAGACTTTGCAGTAGCGGGTCAAGCAGTGTTTTCGGTTCGGAATTAGCTGCTAGCAACGGATGCTCAGGTGGGGTGGTAGAAGAGAGTAATATCTCCAACGCAATAATGTTCTGGCATCTTGCAGAAACCTCAATCAACGTCCTTTCCAGTGTGGGTAGCGTAGAGAGTGACCTTGCCATACTCGCCAGGGAACTAGTTAATGCTGCCCTCAAATAGTCCTGCAGCGCCGCGATCAGAGCATCGGGTTCCCATTTCTCCTTTTTGGTTCTTTCTGGAATCGAAGATAACAAGTATAATGTGAGTAGGGCGGATGTTGTGCGAGCTTTCGTATCTGCAGTTTGTGAGAAGGTGGTAGTGCTGGCGGATAGCGTGGACATGGTGAATTCGCGCACAATTTGTTGGGATTTCAAGAGGACTGTTCTTTCGGCGGGTGCGATTATGGTGTCTCCCAGACTTCTCACCACGTCGATTTTCGACAGCCCGGCACCCTCTTGCCCTGGCTCGTCCTTGTTGAAAAGCTCCCTGAGACTGAGCAGAGTATTTGCGCACCGTACAAGCGCTCTGTGATCATCCTTCCCTTGGCCCTTTGGGGAGCTTCCAACTTCAGCTAATTGCACTTCAAGCTGCCGCCCCAGTTGTAATGCCCTCCCTGCTGCCCGGCCAAGTCTGACAGTCTCCCATAGACGCTCTGCTACACTTCTCACTTCCTCTGCTGTTTCGTAGCGTACCAATACCTCCTTCTCTAGCCGTTTATAGCCTTCATTCAAGTTTGCAACTTGCGCATCTATTTCTCGCACAAGATTTTGGCTCGAGTCTGTCTGTTCCTGGGTATGCGAGAGGAGAGGCAATGCGTTCTTAGTGGTGAGTGTGTCGATGTGCGTGTTTATCTCCTGCGCATCAAACAGAACGCGGGAGAGGGGAGTAGAGAGGTCGAGGGGTGTGTCGGAGGCATTGTTCGTGGTTAGGACAAGTGTGTTCGCGAACTGCGCTGGCGAGAAGGTGGGGGAGAGGAAAGTTTCGTAATCAATATACGAAGGATCTTCTTCAGCCGATGTCATATTGGTGGTTGCATGTGGTATTAGAGCTGTTCAACCAAGGTAGGAGTCCTGTTAATTCGGAGAGGAAGAAGTACAGCTTCAAGCTCAAAACAAGGACGCTGGGCGCGGGTTAACATTAGCGTGTACCTTAAGCTTAATCGCGGGAGCGACCTATGCCCCGCATCTCGCTAAATATATAGGGGCTTTAAATCGCCTGAGCGCTTGGCAAATGGTAAATAAACGATATTCAAGGTTATGTATACGTATGGTTGGCTGTAATGCCAATAGCATATGTCTTCCATTCTTTGCCAGTTGAGCGAGTCTTGTCGTACTTGTGCTTGCAACTTAGCAATAGGTGCGATTCAGTGTCTGAAAGGGCTTCTGGAAGAGAGCTACGAAGAGAACCCGCAAATTGTGTTCGATACAATCACCTTCTCGCAAAAACGAACTTGTTTGTAAATCGAAACACAATAGAAAACTCGAATGTCTAGAGCATACTCGCAAAAGAATATTGTGTAATTTGACGCTGAATATCAGCCTCTGTCAGTGCTCTAGTTCTAAGAGGTATCTTGATATATTTACTAGGCAAGATTGCACGTTTGCCAAAACATACCTACTAGAGTTATTTAAAGATACTGCGAGGACTCAGGAGTACATAGTAAGAAATGTGATGAGCATTAGGTATTTTTTTTAAATCAATGATATGCGGTATGTAGCGTGGTAGATTCAATCAAGGTCATCATCATGGGTACGTGTTCTCCAATATACAATTGAGAGCAAGATTGCTCTTCAGAATAAAAGCGTGAATATAAGAATTTTGGTTGAGCTACTTGTTTCTATCTTCTGATCACGTCGCTCTTCATCATCATCATCATCAGCATCAATGTCATCATTGAAACTGCGAGTTGTCTTTGCTTGTTGGCAGGCTCACCTTCGGAGAGTGCCTGATTGTTGATGAGGAAGTCGGAAGTCGGGTCGGGTATATAAGGTCTACCGAGGTGGGTCTCCGGTATCTACGGAGTACGGCGAGCCTCACCATTATCCAACAATCCAATAAGCATCAACACTTCCTCAACTTCAAACCTTTCACCTTTTAAAGCTGTATATCAAGCTGCCAGATGAGGAGTGTGTCAATGCCTTCCAGGCAGGACTCCTCCAGCTCATTGGCGCTTCCCCAAAGCTAAAAGCCTACAAGCGTCAATAAACACAGAAAATCATGGCGACTTTACAAAAGCGCGATCTCCTCTCCTTCCCCCCTGGTGACAACAGTACCGACACTCTAATTGAAGGCGCACACTTCAATATTACGACTCTAAAGCAGTGGAACTACACGTACTACAGTAACGGCACTATCTCTAACGGCTCGCTATGCTTTCTCCTCTTCAAACCGCACACGCCCACACTTCTTGAAAACGGCACATTTCTTCGTAGCGACTCATGTTACTCGCCAGTAAACCCGATAGGCTCGAGGGCAATACTGGGGCTCGTCTTCGCATGTCTTTTCGCGCTCAGTATAATGTTCACTCTCATAAATCTGCGAAAACACGGAAGGCGGTTTTTACCAGCGGAGAAAAGGTTTAGAGCTGTTGGTAGGAGATGGCAATGGTACTGGATGTTGGCAGTTGGCACATGCGCTCTCATAAGTGGAATCACGAATGTGGATGTGGATCGGTACTACTTACCAGAGCTACCATTGGTGCTGTCAAACTTCTTTTGGTTTATGATGTTACCTACGACCATGGCTGCCATTTGGGAGAGTGTTCGGCACTGGGGAAGTTGGCTGGAACGACAATCTGTGGATCTGAGCCCGTTTTCGCTACGGCAGGATGATAGACGGAGTCGAGTGGAGTCGCTCTTACCACTTGCGTTTTACCTTTGCTTTTGGATGGTATGGTTTCTACACATTTTCTTGCGCCATCTGCTAATGGGAACTAGAACATTTTTATGGTTGTTCCACGTTCCTGGACAAGTATTGAGAAACAACGCGATTTGATACAATCCCAAACATATGCTGAGCCAACGGCAACAGATGTAAGATTTAAGCTTGGGGCACTCTTCCTATTCATTGGATGGCTCACAACATTTTCGTCTTTACTCCACTCAATAAAGCATTACAAATCGTCCACTGGAAATTTGATCTCATGGCTCAGGCTCACACCTCCGAAGTTTCTCTTGACACTTCCCTTAGCACTCCTCATGATTAGCTACGAAGCAGCAATAGCCTTCAAATTCTCTATATCCCCATTAAAATTCGGGACAAACCTAGTTTTTATGTATGGATTAGGCTGGGTGCCAATAGCTTTAATTATACTGGTTTATGAAATCGCTGGATATAAAGATGCAAATGAAGACCGAGATTTAATACGGCAACGGAGAATTAGAGGCGCGGAGATTAATGCAGAGATAGGGATTCGCAGTAGACCGCATTGGTGGACACAGATGAATCATGCACAGAAGCCGGATTTGAGCTTTCAAGCTAGGATAGCCAGAAAGTCTATGGAGATTGGAGGGGATTCGCCGACTACGAAAAACTTACACAATGCGATAGAGATGCGTGAAATACCTAACCAAGATCAGAATCACGGATCTGAAAACAATCCTCTGAGAAGAGATGCAGAGGCAGTGAGAATCTCAGCCAAGATACTCTTCCCAGCAGGGAAGGATGCATCAAACACGAGGAGTAGAAAAGGTAATGAACTATCTCCGGCAACAAGACTGCCCAATGATTCAAGCGGTGAGAGACAGATGAGTCGAAACAGCTCTACGTCAATTGCCGCCTCTCCACAGAAGATCCGTTCAATGTTAGATGTGTAAGAAAAGGATGGCGCACAAAGTCTCTGAGAAAGGAAACGGAGGTGTGAAGATATTTAGATGATATCGTCCTGGTATATACTAGGATATGATGCTATGCGACGGTGCCGCTAACGATTTATGAGATTGTAATTACTTACACAATTGCTAATGGTGTTAGCTAAGTCGACAAGCTAAGTCGACACGAGTATGTAACAGGAATGAGACTGTCATGCGGACGACTTTAGAAGCTTAGATCTCGCTTTTGCATGTTGGTGCAAGCTTTGTCTGTAGATGAAAAAATGCAACTCCCAACCGCAGAATTCCGATATTGTTGCCTGCTGCTCCTGTACTGGGAACACGCAGCAACAAGTGAGCTACTTATGTCTTCGATCAGTTTGACTTAAGCTTGCAGTAAAATTAAAGACTACTATAGATATTAATTTTTTATCTGCACTAAATCAGTTGTTTTTCGCGTGCCTCACAACATTTGATGTCATAGAATTCGAACATTTAAAGCAGAGCAAAATATTCTTTTATGAAATTAGTTCACATCATCTTATAGCCGATTGGTATGTATCGTCTAGGGTACTACTCAAATTATCAAGAAATAGATTTATAGAAAGGGATATGTACCATATTAAAGACCAAAGACTCAATATAAATTAAACTATAAATACGACGCTTAGTCGTTACAGTGAAATGTCTTACGTCAACCCAATATTACCCAGCCCAAATCTCAAGCTTAGCAGCTTGTCAAAACGCTGTTAGTGCACTCAGCAAAGAGCTGGGAGCTGATTTTAGGACTGGAAATCGTGCTCCCAAGCTTAACATCGACGTGCCCACGCGCATTTGGATGACCTCCAGGTGGCGCAAAAGTTCCCTGGAAGATTGTGTACGCGCCTAAAGTGCCTGATTTTGTCAAGGTTGTAGTGGCTTTAACGATTGTGGATGCTTTTGACCACTTCTGTGGGCCACGGTAGTATTGGGTGGCGGTAAGTTGTGTTGCTGTGGGAGCTGTGGTTGTCAAGAGCTAGTCGATTCACTTGTGTTAGCGAGTTTCTCGGGTTAAGTTTGTTTTTATCCACATCAACTTACTGCCGCTCTCAGTATATACTGAGGATCACCACCATTTATAGTACTGATGAAACTCCTAGATGGGAGGATGAACAAAGTCTGGTCGATTGCGAATGTGGACGTTGCCAGGCCTGCTAGCCTAATTCCAGTCACCTTTGAATCGACGAATGAATCTGCAAAGTTGTATTGTGTGACGGTTCCAAATCCACGGCGGGGAATAGAAGCTATTGCAGATATTAGTAATATCACCTAAAAACCGATGAGAGAGCTCGTACTTCCACTCGCACTGTTTTTGGGGCCTGTATTTCCCCCGCCAACGGTGACATAGGTATACGCAGCTGTTGCTGGTGAAGCTGAAAATGACCAGCTACTAATTTGTCCAGAAAAGGTGACGGAACCAGTTGAAGAGAGGTCGAGATTTCCTTCATTCAATATCCATGGTCTAACAGTGATAGGGTCGGATAATGCACTTCCTGTTGGAACAGTGTCTAACATGCGTTCAAATATCTTGAAACATTTCTGTTGAAAGTTCAATGGGGAGGCAAGCCCTCTCATAGTTACGTTTTTATCCGAGTTGAAGATCCGGAAATCAGATCTCGTAGTTACGTTAGCTCCAACAACCAAAGGGCCGCCTCGCAGTCCAGTATTGCTTAGATATTCGTTAACTCCTGTGTTATCAAATATGAATGGTGTACTGTCGAAGGGCTGGGCACCATCGAGGTTGTTCTCGTTGACTACAGATTGAGGTACAATTTCGGGGAAGTTCGCACGATGTACGTTTCCGACCGAGTGACCGCAAGCCACAGCTTGAATCATATCTTGTTGGTTGAAACCAGCTTTAGCAAATTGAGCTTGTGCGAAAGCCAAAGAGTCTGCTGGACCTGGAACTCCAGATCTATATCACCTTGTTAGTGGCTTTAATAGCAATCACTACTATACGGCGTCTACTTACGGCCCTGGTCCAGTAGCATCCTTCCGGCCAACTTTAAGTTTGATAAAATTAGCCCCAGGATCGCAGCTCAAGAAGCTATCAGCCAATCCCTAATGATCCAATTATTATGCAAGATCATCCAAAAAAAAATGGAGTGAAGTAATACCAATGCAATGAGATCTGACATAGAAGAAAATACATCGAAGAATTGGTCGAACTAGGATAGTCTTGTCAGCTTTGCACATCCAAATGAAAAGGAGTAATTTGCTAGTTGTAAACATACCGCAACTATAGTAGAATTCACGAAGTGAATGCCTATATTCTCTTCTCTATCGGACTCAAAACTGATTGATGCATCCAAGCCACTGATAACATTAGCAAAATCTCTTGGTCTTTTGAATTGAGCTCCTCACCCAGTTCCAGCAGCAACGTCGGCAGTAGCGAAATCATGGAACACAATTCTGATCCATTCCGCAGATGTAGTCTCACCACTTTTTGGGTCTCCATCGAACAGCTTACTACAAGGCTCCACAATACTATTGAGTCCAAAAGGATTCAGTAGAAGTCGTTCGAATTGTAGTGTCTTGTCAGCTAAGGTAACTCCATTTGGATCAGCTACCTGTGCTGTCAAGCTACGGAATAAGGTTGCTAAAGTGATGAGTCTTCGGAACAACATCTTTGTAATGAGTAAGTAATGGGAAAGATTGAATGGTGGTTGTGAGATTGCAAACTATGGTGCGAGGGAGAGGTAGCTTTATACTCAGAGATAGAACTAACAACAGTGTATCTTCTGTTCCCCGCGGCAAGAATAAGTGGCCTGCCTAATGTCACATAATCTTGGAGAAGCAATGGTGAGATATCACAATGCTTTCTCGCGAAGCGTTACATCCGAGCAGAAACAGGTAAGAGACGATTCCAGATTTCGTGATGGCGTTATTACTATTATCTGTACTGGAGCAGTTCGTGGGCCTTTCGTTTAGTTAGTAATCCACACTGAGATCTTGTTGGACCCTTACCTATCCCAAATATGAATACCAGCAGCGGCTATCAGCCGATCTAGAAGTGCCTCACTGCTGCAGGTCCACACGTGTTGCTCAAGCGGCTCGGGTTTCTCAAAGGGTGTATCCACATACCGGGAGGATGTAAAGAAATGGAAAGCAAGCGATTTGCTGGTTTCAGTATTTTGGGGCTTCTTGTACCTGATATGTCAAAGTAACAGCCATGTGGCTACGCGTATAGAGGACGTCTCACCACCATTCGTTCATAGGCTCCCCTGTATTCGATATTGTTAAGGACCAGTTACAAGGGGGCCAAAAGTTACCGGACTAATCACACTAATCTCATTGGTCCTCTATCTGCTAAGATTTCAAGAAAAGAAAGAAAAGCTTATACCGGATCCACGTAATTTTCGGGAGGCTCAAGTAGGCTACTTTTGACTCCTTTGGGAAGAAGGAATTGTGGGCTGTATATAATCAATCGAGTGATTCTAGAAGACTCAACAAGTTTCATTATCTATTGACTAAGCTCTACATTATTTTAATCATGGAAAGTTATGCTCCCTAGTTATATTTAATCAATTCTGGGAGATATAACAATTGATGATAAAGAAAGACTTACTGTAACCTCATGCTTGGGTTTTCAAGCTCAGAGGCTGAGAAAGGTCAAGCATTTGGCAGCATAATTGATAGGAGAATCACATTTCAGTGGCGTCCACCGAAGTGCTAAGCAGCGTTGTAAGCTGAAAATAAGCTTACCACCCTGGTGCCAACTTTCTTAATTTGGCCAGACGACGTTATACTAAGCGATATGTTGCTCGAATGTCCATTGTTTAAACTACTAGATATTAGGAATTTGATAGTATGTTATACTTAACAACCAAACGAAAGATCGACTTCATTGATTTGCAAATGAAACCTTAGAAGGTTGAAATAAGTCTGTTCAATCATAGAGATTGTGAAGAATTAGGTATTGTTACTATTCCCATAAACAGCCAAAACATCACTAGGGTCCTTAGTTTGTGCCGTATATTACATGCGGAGCCGATCCGGGCCCCGGAATCTACCCCATATCCCTGCTCGCTGGTATTCACCGCCATGGTGGGTGGGTGGGGGTAGCAGCACAGGTTACCATCTAAATACTTGGTGTAGTCCCCATACTACCACACAAGGGTGAGCTTAGATGTGGGAACATGCACTTCGGAATTTCTTGGAGGAGGGACAAATGACTAGAAGTAGTTATGGCCATATGCAACTAATAATAAAACTTTGCAAGGGTAACATAACAGCTCTACCGCGAACCAGCGGATGGGGTCTCATTCATAACGCCTTTCTCATTATGAAATTGAGTTGTATTTTGTTCAACGAATGTGGCCATAGGCTACACAAGTGTGATGCTTCTGTCTCCTACTTTATTTTGGGTCATCTGGAGTATTAGCCGGAACTTAACAATCATATTTTATAAGTTTGTCCTTTTTGCTAACTTGCCTTCTGCTGCTCGGAATTTGCCAATAAATAAAATATAGCAGGTAGTAATAGAGCCATTCGTTCAAGCGAGTAGAGAGATACCACACGTGCAGGAACCGAAGGCATAATATCTCCCTTCCCAACCTTCCTCACCTTCTCGATTGGAACATTGTGCAATGAGTTGGCCGAGGCTTATAAGCTTTTACGTGGTCGAAATCGCAGGTGATAATCAATGTTAGCCTGTAAATTTCCTTTTATCACCTGCTATAGGATTTGAAAAGAAGCCACGGAGACTAAATTAGATCATCAATAATACGAGAATAAATCTGTCGAAAACCTTTATATACGCAGGCTAGTTCTCGCATTTACGCAATTATGCCTACAAGAAATTTAGGGGGGTTTATTAGGTATGCATTTGATGGGATACAAAAGACTCATTGGAATTACATAAATTTTGTCTCAAATTTTGCAGGTCCGAAGTGTCGAGGAAGAATGCTTAGTGAAACAGATTCATTAATTATCGTATCTCATCTCGTAATTAAGCATGATCCAGTAGTATCCTTCTCCTTGATATATGCTCCGCGCACTCTTATTCTACTTTAGCGAGGAGGTAAAACCAATATATGTCAGGCAATACCTAAATGAAAAGCTTCGATCCATGGTACTTAGGCGCATACAAGGACTTATCTGGCCGACTACTCTCCGAAATGACTTCAAGCTTGGCGGCACGCTTGGGGAAGTCTTCCAGGGAAGCACCATAAGTGGCGACAGAATGTGCAATAAGCTTAGCAAAATTAGTAAAAATAATGGGTGGGCATGGATTGACATACCTTGGTATTAATAACCCAGGCGTCCAGAGCTAAATTGTCGACACCATCACACAACTGATGGTAGCAAGGATCGAACCAAACCCCAGCTTCACCTCCAAACATGGCCTGCTCTGATGTAGTCTTCACGCCTTCAGCTCCAGTTGCAATTCCGCCTCCAGGGATACTATGTTTGATAAAGGCGTCGTAGTCACTTCGTCCGTCGAAAGGAATCATTGTGTAATTGAGACCATTCTTGACATACCAAGCTTTGTAAAGCTCCCGAAGTTCTTCGGATCCTTCTGGGTTGGCCTTGTTGTTAGCATCATAAATTTGGTAGGCATAGTTGGGGGATGCCATCATGTCGTAGTCCATAAAAAGTCGAATTTTCAAGTTCTCTTTGTCAGAAAGCTGAGATACATAGTAGTCCGAGCCAAGAAGACCTTCTTCTTCTCCTGCCCACCAAGCAAATCTAATGCAGTTGTTGACATCGTACTTGGTCAAGTGTGTCGCTACTTCTAGGAGAGACATAGTTCCAGACCCATCATCATTAATACCTGGCCCAGCGGCTACACTGTCGCTGTGAGCACCCACCATAACACAGCTGTCTTGATCTCCTCCCTTTGTTTGTGCAATTATATTGGTAGTTGGAGTATTTTGAACGATTGAATCAATATAAGCCGAAGCTTCAACATTCTTCCCAGACTTCAACTTCTCAATATATGGGGCAGCATCATTTTTGGAAAGGGCAAAAGTGGCAACATGGTCTTTCGAAGGACTTCCGAGAGTTCCTCCAAAAATTCCTCCTTCGTTGTTATACACAATTGCGGCGATAGCTCCTGCCTTCCCAGCTAAAGCAGATTTGTCCCCAAATCCACACACCCCACGCTCAATGAAGGCAATAGACCCATTTATGGACGAAGGATAGTCGGAAGCCTTACATCCCGAGTTCTTGACTAAGACTAGTGGTCCAAATACAGCATCTTTGTTGTCTGTGGGAGGAGTGAGTTGCATTGCGATGGCCGAGAGAGGCTCCTTATCATCAAGGAGGAGCTTTGCTTCGAAGACATGACCCACGACAGCATGGAAACTCTGATTAGAAATAGTATAGTAGTCGCCCAAATCTGCGATAGTCTTGTAGATGTAATCTATTGTGGCAAGATGTCCTGTACGACGTGACACGTTAATAGGGACAATACCAAAATTAGTATTGGGCAAACAATACCTTTGCTTCCGATAACGCGAGTTGGGTGGTTGTACTCATCGATCCCAAGCTCTGCAATCTTGTAAAGTTGGTTGGCACGCTTTAGCAATTTCTCTTCCTTGATATGAGCTTCGAGTGCGGAAGAGTTCACCAAATTCTTTGCCTTGAGGGTAACTTGAGGATTCGATAGAGGATTGGTCGTTCCGATAAGAGGTCGCTGGTCAAGGGCAGTGACAGCAGCAACTGCCGAAAGAGTAAGGAGAGTAGATAGTTGATACATGGCGCTGGAAGAATAGGTAGAAGTATCAGCAAGTGACACTCTACTCGAGTGGCTAAGTTGTCACTGTTGATGCGTTGATGTCCGAGGTGATGAGGCTACTGTAATTTGAGTTCAAGCCTCATTTGAGCTCCGGCGCAGCCTTGTCTTTTGCACGTGACTGTGGCCGTTCCCCAAGTCCCCTTTCATCATTAGGATGAATTTGTTCCTCAGGATTTCAGGTCTAACAATCACAAATATATTGAAAATCCCCCGCTGTGGAACACAGGTTCTGAAGGAGTGAAAACCCAAACTGGGAGTCTGGTTTGTAAAGAATATCCACTGGCGAATCCATAGTACGGAATAAACTTAAGGAAGTGAGGCATAAAGGTCATCTTGATGCAGTTGGTTTGAAGCGCACTACATAACACGATCTCCTACACAGAAACATAACATCCCGCTGCCTCCCCTCGCAGTTTATATCTCCAATGTCCCTTCCATAAGTTTTACCGCTGCACCGCTCAACAAAACCTTCTCAATACCAACGCCTCCTCCACCCCTAGTCACTTCGACCATAATATCATTCGTTCTCCCCATTTCCACACCCTGTGTAAATGCGTACAAGAAAGGCCCCCTCCCAGCCTCTGTTGGCTCTTGGCTTGCGAGATAGCAGCCCAAACCACAGCTTGCACTCCCAGTTCCAGGATCCTCCCTAGATGCAAACATTCGAGTTCTGTATCTTTTCCGTCCCGAATTATCGCTTCCCTGTGCTACAACGTACATAGTTCCAACGAGACCGACTTGCCAGCCTTCATCCAAGGAAGAAGCTTCATATGTCCCAGTGGGACCGTACTTGACCACATTCAAGTTCTCATTTGCTTTCGCAAGCGTTTCTAGATCAGGAAGAATGCTGTATATAAATGACATGCCTTTTACAATACTGACTGTTTCTGCCGGTTTCGATGACAAGGGAGATGTATATGTCACTCTGTGGATATGAAAGTCTTGTGGAATCACAGCTTTGACTTCGCTAGTCTTGGCATCTTTCACAATTGGGATGCGGCCTGCCTTGGTGATGACAGCCTCTGTATTTTCTCCGAGTTCATTTAACAGATAATGAGATGACCCGATGGTTGGATGACCCTAGAGAAAGTTCAGTTATGTCTTGAATTCAGTGGTGATCTTTTAGACATACAGCGAACGGTACTTCAGCATAACTGGTAAAGATGTCGATATTCACTTCCTTGAATGACCCTCCTGCGGCTGGAAGATGCAAGAACACGCTTTCCGACAAGTTGAATTCCGCAGCAATCTTTTGCTTTTGTTCTTGCGTGAGGTCTAACAGGCATCAATCACTGTTCAGCTCCGAAGCCTGTTGGCGAACTTACTCTGTTTTTCAGAAGCAGGGACTTTCACAATAGCTAGTGGATTACCATTGTAACGGATCGTGGTGAATACATCAAAAGTGCTAAATTCGAGCTGCATTTTCGCTTGCTAGTATTGTAGGCGTTGGTGCGTTGTTACTGATGAAAGACTGTGTTCATTAATTATTAATTCCGCTTTCAGCCTGTTTGTTTGATCTGCTTTAGGTTAAAATTTGATGACAATGCTTTCATGTAGTGAGTGGGTTAGGTCTCGTTTATAGATACTCTCCCACTTTGAGAGATTTTGTATATGACTCACAATTGACAATTAAGGGCGTGGAGATACAGCCAGCAGCTCCAATTGATAGTGGATCAAGACAATTCTTCGAACTCGTGTTCGTATTTGTTCTATGATTACCTTTAATCTACTGGTCGTAATCCTCAAGGTAGGAACGTAGCGGGGAGCCGTCAACTGCCCCTAAATCTCGAGTTGTGTGCCAAACGACTCACGTGATCTGCAAATACAATGGGATTAACTATGTGGAACATGGCATGATTGTCGCTAGTCGCTGTCTAGAAGTGAACGTACCTCCTGCATAAAATTATTAGTGGCATATGCTACTGAACCATGACGGTTTGGTACTCTTGATTTAACGTATAGAGCACATCTGTTTAAAGACTGCTTACGTACATATCTGAATATGGAACAATTCTTAAAGCGCTGGTTAATGCTAGTGAGATCCAAGCTAAGATATAAAGTAGTTATGATTGTCTTACAATGGCCTGTGTTTGGTGGGTGTCAACTTTAATACCGACTGAGATATTTCGACCAGAGCAGACAAATGAAATGATAAACAGTTCCATGTCCCCTTTTTGAAGGAAATCGACCCTTTAAGACTTCCAATACGTCCGCTTCTTACGTATATGGAAAGTTCTAATGATTCGATACTATCTCCATCAATATGACTCACTTTGAAATTTTTTACCCCATACCAGTTGTTTGGCATGCTAGCATTTCGATATTTGAACAAGATTTATGACCCTCGAAAATTGAATCAACGCATTATGATTTTGTGGATTATATAAATTACATGAATGAGAGCATTTTGTATTATTACATTGCACCAGGAAACTCTGAGAGTAAACGATTAGTGCTATCCCAATCTCTTTTCTAAACCTCCTTGCTTCTTACCAATGCTGCGCACTTTGAAGCGCTTCTGTTGGTTAAAGCCTCTTTCCAAAACACTCTGGTACTCATTAGCTATGAGTGTTTCCGTTTGTAATGTTTTCTTTTCTATTGCCCTCAAGGATCGTTGTTGAAGATCAGATATGCCAATGATGCTTGTTGATGTACCAGCTCTCATTGCTAGTTGTCTTTCCGTTGATTTGGCAAGTAGCGTTTCAGTCTCAGAATTTTCAGAAGGTGATACATGTGAACCTGCCGTTATCTCCAAGTCTTTCACCTCTTTAAGATGTTTCTGGCGAAAGCGCCGAGCTTGTGCGCGATGACAGAGAACCTTCCCCGATGGTAACCGAATCTCTTCTTCTCCTATAATCACAGCCCCGTCGCTCTCCATGTCTTGCTCCTCCTCACTGTCTGACATATAGAATTGGTGCAGCTCATGCTCCTCATTCTCAAAGTTCAGTCTACAATGCCCTTTCCCTCGCATATGATCTTGAACAGCAACTTTGGTGGCTTTCACGCTCCCACAAAATAGACATTCCGTAAATTCGGCTATAATCGAAAATAAATAGTTCAGAAAAGTCTCAATGTCGGTGAGAAAGTCTATGTCTGGAATAAAAAAGCTATGGGAATGGGACATGTGCATAAGATTTTCCTCCAAGTCATGGGATTCCAAGTTACAGAACAGGCAATGCGTTGGATCGAATTGGTCCTGCGCTTTTAGTGATACGATGTATTGTTTCTCTGGTGTGTCGGTTGAACTTTCATTTGTTGCGATCGAACTTCCAGGACTTAGACTCCGAAGGTGGTGCTGTGATTTGAGATGTGTTTGCCACGATCTAAAGTCTGTAAAATGTCGCTGACATGTCCCACACGATTTTTGGAAGAACGGAAGCGAAGGCCGACTCCCTTTTGATTTGTCTCGATCTATATTGTCGATTTGCGACTGAAATATTGAGAGAGAAATTGGTGGTAGGTCTGTTATGCGGCGTTTCAAATTGTACACGCTGTTCCTGTTAAATCTTCCAAATCTGGTTACTTTGAATATTAGCTTACTGCCAGTCATTCTTCATATGCTCTCTTCTGAATGTATTGCTCTCGAAATCCGTAAGACATGTTGTGCACCTATATATAGTTGGTTTCGATAGTCCGTCTCCACTATCTGCAGCGGCGCTTCCTGTCGTCCCAGTTGTTGCGTCCATCATCAAGAACACTGCTTGTTGGGTAAAATTTGTGTCTCTCAAGAGTACTACCAATTCAAGGGTTTGAAGTTGTATGTTGAGTATATAATGTTGGTCGAGGACATGTATAAGTAGCTGTTAGCGGGGTCTTATTGTCGATCTTTGTTGTGGCTGAGAACAGTCTTGGCATGGCGGTGGAGGCGGAGGCCGATTTCTCATAATGACTCATGCTGGTTAGACTATTGGACAAACGTTTACAGAACTAAGAACAATAAATAATAAAGCTTTTCTGACATGTGATGTAAAGCTAGCTCGTTAGAAAGCACTCAGTAACACCACAAAGGTGGTGACCAGCACAGCCCTCCTATGACTCAAATTGAAGGCCCTAAAGATTCAAATACTCCCAGAAACTGTTCTCTTCTCTAGTAAGAAACTTAATGGATGGAAACTGTTCACAAATAATATTAAGAAAAATTGAAAGGTGGCGCAGTAAACACATTTAGTTTCATGCTTTTATTAATTATGTGAGCGACACCACGAATTAATTCTACAATATGAGAACATGAGAAGCTTTAATAAGAAAGTACAGCCCCCATTTTGGAGAAATCAAGTTTGCATTCCGAAATTCAATATAGGTCAATTTCACAATTTTTTATATTTTTAAAAAAATCATTCATCATAAACGGTCAACATTTTAATAAAGACTAGCTAGTTAGAGGTGAGCGTGAACAGGTTCTTGATATAACGAAGGTGATATTCAAAACCAGACTGGGCTTTGGGGTTGTTGTCGAAATGCCACAAACAGCGGTCCAAGGATAGATGCTATGTTGCTATACATAGTATCCTCTTGTTGCTTTCTGTGCCTCAGTATTGTTAATTTGAAATGTCAGCGTTTACTCCTTGGTATTGTCCATCTCAAGGAATAACACCGAGACTTGCTCAACAACAACCTTCAAAAGAACGCTATGCTTTAATGTTTCGTTCAACTCAATGTGAGGAAGAACTTCTTTTCTCTGCGTGGAAGCAATGTTTGCTGATTGTTGTACAGAGGACTGAAAAGCGGTCGTAGAAACCGCAGTTGTACCGTCACGGTCCACTATGACATGACCATCTGTTGAGTAGCCATCCTCGCTTGATACTGTTGATATTTTCTGCTACCCCCATTTCCATCGCGGTTTTTTCGTCTGACTTACTTCTTGCGATAGTCCATAGAACAATCACAAATAACTCCTTCAAATATGCGAAGCTGAAGCCGTCTGTCAGCTGCGCGATAACTGGACACAGCTCCTCCGGAAAATCGACCATATCAGCACCTATCAGCTTGTCTCTCCAGAAACGACACTAAGTGGTTCTCTCAGCTTCCCCTGGTAGTTTGTAGTTATATTTTCTATCAAACCTTGAAGGTCGCTTAGAAATGGCTGGGTCAAGTTTGTCTAGATGATTGGTTGAACCAATCATCAGAATACCATCATTGGATTCCAATCCGTCAACTTCGTTCAAAAAGTAGCTCCGAGTCTTTTCTTGGATCAGAGAATCCAAGTCTTCGAAAATAAGTAAACATGGTGCCATCTTGCGAGCCATGTCAAAAATTTGCGAATTGCATGTTTTTCCCCCGAGCCGGAGTTGAAGCTTTTGACATATAATGAAGGTATTGGGTCTGGTCTTGAATAAAAAGATTTGATTACGGCTTTGATTGAAATTGTTTTGCCGTTACCGGGAACTCCATGAAGAATTATACCACGTTTCCATGGAACAGAAAGTTTCTTGTACGGTTCTCGGTTGTCGAAGAATCCTTGGACATCTCGTATAAGATTTTGCTTCATGGCAGGCTCAAGAATAACTTCATCCCATGATGACCCTTGGATGGCCTCCCAAATTTCCTTGTCTTTTCTCCACATGGAATTATCAAAGACGTATATCTCATTGTGAAGGTGGTTACCCCACGCACCAATTGCCATGAGCAATTTGTCAATCTTCGAATTATCACCCTCTTTTGTAGAGCCAGGGTAGCGAGGTGACAGAATGAAGTCCAATTGAATAGACGAAGATTGGGCTCCACGTATTCCACGGTGTATACTAAGAACTCATGATTGTTCCATTCGTATCGAAGGTGCGCGAATCGCTCCTTATTGACCAAGGACCCTGGGTTTGGGTCTATACGAGCTGATGGTCCCCGGTAGGAGCGCGTCATATCACCGATATCATCTTCATCGTTTCGTCTAATATTTGCATGACCTGCCGCCGCGAAGCCACGAAGATCATCTCTCACACGTGTTGTGCAGACGACAAAATATTATGGGTGCACTTTACGGATCAGCTCCAAAAAATATAGCTCGGTTGAAGTGCGATGACCATTGAAATGATCTTTTACACCGTTGTAGACATCTACAAGTGATTGGTTAATTTCTTGCTTAGAAATGGATGCCTTTGGTTCTGCCATAACCACGATTGAGTCGTAGCAAATAAATTGGAACAATTCCGCTGCACTGTCAAGTAGAAATTTAGGTTATGTATTTATAGCTAAGAGTTATTCCAGGGACCTGGAGTCTAGGTTGATATATGTATGACATGGGCGCAGCATAGGCAGCAAACCCTCCCCGCAACACCGTGTAACACCTCGAGTTTGAGAGAATTCGGTGAGACAAACTCATAGAATACGTGATTAATATAGCACATTGAACTGGACTAAAAATCCCTGAAAGCTCCGGTGGCAGCCAACAAAGATACTCGGAGTGTCGTATCCACAGATCCAATACGATGCACGGATCATTAGTGCAAACCAATTTACGTGATAACAATGGTAATATTTACACCTCATTGAATGACAAACGGCTACGCTAAATCAAAGGCCGTATCTAAAATGTAGGTTAGACTTGTCTGTTTTATCAGTAAATCCCTCCATGATTCCCTCTGCGTCCGCTCCTTCTGAAGTCCTCAGCCCACTTCCAAGCAACTTGTCTCTTCTTTTATTCTCCAACCACATATATTGTCTCAATAACAACGCTATCACAACCATCCCACAATAACAAGCTATCAAGCCTGTTAGTGCCGAAAGATATCTTGGTGCCTCTTTTGCGAAGAAGATATTTGCTCCTGCGATATTCCCACCAGCATAGAAACAGAACCACATTGCGTTTGCGCATGAGCGTTTGGTATGGCCTGCGATATTGGTGGTGAGGAGATTCCAGCATAAGATCACAGGAGCACCAATGAGATACTGGAGCCATGTACAGCCTACAAGTGTCCAGCGGTGGTCGAGTGAGGTTAGACGAATACCGAGAAGACCGCCTAGAGGTGGAAGACAGATGATCGCAAGGACGACGCAACGAGAATCCCTGAAATAACCCACCGCAAGTCCACAGAGTGGCACAAGAACAAACTCGAATGCGCCGGTTGGGAGTTGGAGAAGAGTAGTGTTGATGCCAGTAAATCCGAAGCCTTTGATTAAGGACGAAGCGAAGTTACTAACTCCACCATTGATCACTCCACAACCCAGACCGATAAAGGCAATAGATAAGACCTTGATGTCAAGAAGAGCTTCAAGACCCTGGCTCCATTTAAAGGTTGTGGTTTTAACTCCGATCATATTCTCTGATACACGATGAACTGCAATGACCTTTTGTTTGTGCGTCAAGAATCTTGCAGTCATAGGCGAGTCTGGTACGAACCAAAGGAACACGAATGACCAGGCGAAGTTCATCAATCCTATGACCAAGAAAATAAGTTGCCATGCCTTCAGGTGTTTTTCAGAAGCATGACCAAGTCCGTAGCCGAGGAGTGCACCAATCATGGTTGCCATGCCGTTGAACGCGAGGAAAATACACATCCTCGTTGGCTGCTCGGAGCGTTTATAGAACATAGAAACAATAGCCATGATAGAGGGAGAAATACCTGCCTCGAACATTCCCAGGATGAATCGAAGAGTGAGAAGCCCGGCGTAATTTTTAGACCAGATGTGGCAAATAAGAATAATTGACCAGATGAAGATGGTCGCTCCTGTGAGTTTGGCGACTGGAAACTTCTGGATCAGTAGATTTGCTGGAAGAGCCCAGAACAGATATCCAAAATTAAAAACTGTCTCTATTAGTATTTTACAAGGTAATATGAAAACCAGGCTTACTGGCTGCTGTCCATCCATATCGTGCCCTATACATGTATTAGCCTTTATTGTGAGCCGTTGTTATCTGAATATAATGACTGACCCTTGAAGCCCAAGGTCATCTTTCAAACTATAAGCTGATGCGTAGTTCAGCGATAACTTGTCCAAAAACTGGATCATATATGTGATACAGATCTATCTTTAAGTTAGCAGGGCATGTCTATTATGTCTTAACTCTCATGTGCAGCTTACGATGGGCATGATGTGCCAGTCAATCAACCGTCTGACTTTAGCAGATTCCGCTTCCAGCTCCTCTGGACTGTATTCTTGGACTTCTTGGAAAAGAGCAGCCCCTTGATCGTGCGTTGAAATGTCCATTTTTGCTTTGAATGTCTCAGACATATTTACATCTCTGGTTTCTGGACTGATAGAAGTCGGAGATTCTCCTGGCTTTTCCATTTTGTAGGTAAAAGTTTACCTCGTAGGTGCCTGGTGGGAATGATGAGAAACAGCGAAAGGTTGGAATGGTGAGGAACAGAGAAGTGTTACATATTTGATAATTGATATATGATAAGAGTGACAAACTATGACATACTGCGGGTTACTGCCCGGCACGACATTACATTACACGGAAGAGTGTAATCGTGGCCGTAGCGCTGATAAGAGCCTGCAGATCCCGCTTAGCCGCGGCACCTGAATCATAAGTGGGAGTGGGCTTTGTTGATTGTTGATCTACCGTAATCTTGGCATTTATGTTTGAGAAGCTGGACAGTGATGCCAAGGTATCTCGTCCGAACGTCAGTCTGGCATTCTTCAGGTGCATCGACTCTGACAAGCTTGGAGAAGGCCATCAAGAGGATTTGACAAATCATTGAGGTGCACTAAATTTTAGTGTTGTCTATCACCAGATATTCTACTATTTTGTGGTAGTTAAATCGGAAAACTTTCACCCAGTTTCTTCCGCGGTGAGGCAGAGTCCAGAGACTGCTCTGAAAATGCGAAGTACACCTGTATTCACATACAAAATTGAAGCTGGCGATACTTTCTACGATGTAGGAACACGATGCGACTCAAACCAAGATGTCATTCGAATGCTAAATCCCGGTGTTAACCCAACCACACTGCAAATTGGACAAGTAATTGACGTCCCCAGCCCGGTTGTGGTTGCCCCGGTAGGCTCCAACTCTGAGAATCAAATCAACCCCATCATAAGCTCGGCTACTGGAACTATAGGTGCTCTAGTAGGAAGTTATACCGAATATTCCGGTCCGGCAACTGCATTTCCGGACCCAAGTCGATGGGCAATGTATGATAATCTTCGGGCAAAGAACTGTGACTTGCTGAGACATCACAATAGTCCAATGAGATCCGTATTACTGGAGATGCAGTCCAAGCTGCTGCTCGGGAGTCGAATGTTGATGCCAGAGCCATTTTATGTATAATAATGCAAGAGTCTGGGGGAAACGTTAGAGTGAGGAGCACCGCCTCCTGGCAGGGTATTGTGAATACGGGAATAATGCAGGCGCATAACGGTGTGACCTTCGATCCTGACAATCCAGAAGGCTCGATTTGGCAGATGATTAATGATGGAACAATGGGGACAACCAGTGGGGATGGAATGAAGCAGTGTTTGGATCATAGAGGAGGGAACTATTATTTAGCTTTTCGAGAATATAACTCTGGGGCTTCAGGGGTCAATTTACAACATTTGGGGGATGGGATGGGTGCCACTGGGCCCTACGTGGAGAAGATAGCGAATAGATTGATGGGACATGT
>Ga0247807_10000637_pt1 | contig 21939 bp, 18 predicted proteins | sample UWRJL074202C1_FD_179931 | JGI IMG/M metagenome (GOLD analysis project Ga0247807, IMG submission 179931) | Plant litter microbial communities from Arlington Agricultural Research Station in Wisconsin, United States - UWRJ-L074-202C-1 | ecosystem: Environmental > Terrestrial > Plant litter >...
ATTTAATTCGCATTTAGTTGAGTCAACCATCTTATGACGCCAAAGGTACCAATCGGAGGTCGAATGCCGGAAGTCAGAAGTTTGAAAATTTCCCCCGATCGGTAAGCAACTACACTCCTTCACCTTTACGCATGCTCGCCGGGTCCCCAATAGGAGAAGCCATGCCCACTGTCTCTCCTCTCTGCAATCGCATCTTTGTTCACTCGGAGGCCTCCTCCATACCTCCCCCAGTTACTACGCGATAATTTTGGGGAATTGCGTCGGTTGACATTGGGCGAGACGGTCCTCCTATACATGGGTACAATGTGGTTGGGCCATCCGAACTATCAGCCCTACATTATAGCAGTATTGCGACCTGTTAATATGAGATTACCACAAAATAATATTACCAACGTAGCTTCATTGAAGACTGTCTTTCTACTCTCGTAATCACTTTCGTTGATACCATGTTCAGTTTCCGCCTTTTTGTCAAGATATCCAGGAATATAGTTACAGCGAATGGCAGGATGGTTCTTCTACGCTACAGGAACTTCATACGACATATAGAAAGAAAACTATAGTTACTAGCTAGAATTCCAACCATTGAACAACTATAAGCCTTTGTAGTGGTCTACTCTCCTCATACAAAAATCTAGGCACTTGGGATTTTGAACTGCTTCAGAACGACAAGTTGGGAATGGAAATTAATTCTGACGTTTCTACCAACCCACAAGGTTGCGTGCGCTGACTTGTGCCAATATCCCTAAAAGTTTCGATGGCCTTGCAGTGTGGTCATCGGAGACGCCTCAATAAGACGCGATTGATGATCTTTCGTTATACTAATGTATTATTTTACCGCCTGGGAATCTTTTTTCGTGAATGATTACCAATTGTTATCGCTAGAAACCGGTTGTGTTTGCAGACTCTCAAACCACTTGAATGCCATGACGCCGTTTGATCTTACATGATTTGCAATTGGACTGGAATGGGACTAGAATGGGACCAATATTTCCAGGCCACCACTCAAAACTTGATGGACGATCTGTCGGGACATGATACCATAACACATTGATACCGAAGTACTCGTCACAAAGGGACGTGGAGATGGTAATTTCGTTGCCTAGAGTGGTCCGAAATGTTAAGCGAGTACCCCTGAAACTAGCACAGAGTAGAGATTAGAATTTTCAGTGCTAAGAAGTGATTGAGTCTGTGAGCAATCATTCGCGGTTCCTTAAAAGACTCGCCGTCATGTGTTTCGTAATTGCAGCTACCTGATCACACTAAAGTGTGCTAGAACTATCCAGCATCCAAGCAGCTACCATTTGCATCGAGTACCTTCTGACGAACCCTCAGATTCGTTACATCTCTGATGTCGAGAGCACTTCCTCTGTTGCGGATGACCACTTCCGACCAACTTTCTGAATTATACGAGACAGATAATACCTAATTGCCTATCTGATCTATCAGAAAACGGCATATCGAACATACAAACCCCCCTATTGTCCTCCCTGGAACCTCTATCATCCCACACCTCTCGGCAATTCGGTGAGAAGAGTCGAAGAACACTTGAGGAAGGAAGAGAGAAACCCAACAGGGGTTCACAAGTTGCCAACTGGTTGCGAATAGCATTGCTTGGGACAGACGACCCGCACATTCCTAAGATGGTTACAGATCGGAGCAGGTCATGCACATCTACTGATACCTCACATCACTTGCAGAGTAATATCAGTGCCAGGGTTAAAGATGAAGAAGTAAGACGCAGTACAGACCAACAGCCTGAGGGGGTTAGTCCATTGGCCGAGAGTATCTGCACTTCTTTCGCAGGATATAGACCTTTGCGCGGTTGCCGAGGATGGATATGTGAAACACCACGAGTCCAGTGTCAAGTCTATCAATCAACTAACTAGCTCTCGACATTCGCAGAGAGAATAGTCTATATTTGAAGCCCTTAGCTGCTTCAACAGGTAGCGGTCACTTGTTCTCTCACTTTTGGGTAAGTTGTTGGCAATAGAGCAATATTCGGTACGCGACTTAATGATAATGGATGCTATCGACATTCAAGATCAACAAATTGGCCCAACTTCAGAAACCAGAAAGCACACATCTTCAGAACATGGCAGACGTATCAGATTTTGATATTCTTACTTTCCTCGTTTCTCAATCCATTCCATAGCCCATGGCTGTACTTCATACATGGCCGCCACACTGTTTCCCAAACATGGTTTCTTTGGCCAGTCGCGTTGCGCCAGACATGAACCACAGTCGATCACTCGATTGCATACGACCGAGTCTCGCCAGAGCTCCTTGTACGTTTACCTTGTTTAGTGCGCTGTACCTTTCATGAAAGCTTGAGAGAAAGCCGGCACGAAAGCCTTAGCTTAGCCCTCTCAGACCTCTCTATCATCAAGTGATCTGATCACTCGTCGTGAAATACCGCGCTCGCTAAAATGTAAGAGGGCCCGGCTCACACCCGATCATGACTGCAAAGCCTCCCTGGCAAACGAGAAGATATGGGTAGATTCGGAAACCGAGTACACCCGATGTCTCTCAAGCCGTGAAATTCCTTTTCCCAAGACGTGACATCAATTTTCCCCTTACGAAAGCCAATTATCTATTCGGCGACTTTGCGGTATATACGAGCTATTTCGGGGTCAGTACAGTAACAGTACCTGGTTTTGAAGAAACGACTACGTCTTATTCTCACTCATACCTTCGCGGCATCATGTAGCAGGTTCTCATCATCGTGATCCCAAAACAATGTGTTTACTCGGAATAACCAAACAGTCTCGAATACTCCCGTAAGTCGTTGCCTGCGCCTTCGTGGTGTGGCTTGATTATGCATCACATTCATATTTGATGGCTGCTGACATGACTCTGCCTCAAAAAGTTCGTGTAACCAAAGTCATCACTGTACAACGAGGAAAAAAAACTGACAAAAAAAGATTAACCTGTTTCTCAGAGAGAACGCAAAAGAAAGTTTACTGAAAAGATGTTTTACACAATGAACGTCACATACATGGAAGGGCATACATGGAAGGATAAAGTGAATCAAGAGAACTTCTTTTGCTTGTATATTGTACATTCTGTGACATCAGACGCTAATTTCGCAAGAACGACCCAGTAATCCCAAACTGATCCAATTCCATGGCCTTCTCACAATCACGCTACTGCAAGCACCTTCCTCCCTCAAATGAGTTATGCTTTCCCGTCCATTTTGTCTTACCTATTTCGCAAAGTGCAAATCGTAGCCAAGCCATTTACGAGCGTTGACTTGTGGGACCGTGAGGCCAGGATATCCATATGTCAACGGGAGGAAGAAATACCATCCTCCAATTACAACAGCTAGGATAACGCCAACTGCTGCCCAGGAGGGGAGTAGATTCTGGCCAACGATCTTCTCACGCGCGGGGATGTGGCTTCTCGTGTTGGCAGTACCCTTCTTGCCAGGCTTCACATCTATGTCGTCAAGAACAGGCTCTACGTTGAAGATGAACTCGATCAGAGCACCGGTGACAAGAGAGGAGGCAAGATGGGCGGGTAAGTAGTGGTGTAGGAAAAGTTGACGGCCCATGAGGTAGAATGGTAGGTAGTGCATGGCCCATGCAAGGAAGAAAAATCCAGTGGAGTTATAAAGACGTGATCGAGTACCTAAGCAATTAGTATATTTTTAGTGATCAAGGTGAGCGAGTCTAGCTTACGAATATCTAGGGCATCTACACCACGACGAAGAGAAAGTTGGTCGGCCGCGATGATACCAGCATAAACAGCCAAAAGACTGCTGGCTAGCCACCAACCAAGAGGATTACCAAGGAAATAGATTTGCTGTTTGGTATCGTTATGAGTCCAGAAACTAACTCCTCTTAACAGAAATGGCCACATGAAAGGCTCGCTTGCATATGGATGGCTGCTGGTCAAAGCGTTGTTATGATAGAACATTGCTCTTTGAAGCTCGAACCATTTCTTGAGGAAAGGTACGCGTTTGACTTTTCGCTCAGTCTTGATCAGTCGCTTATCGCCCTCTGGAATTGAAGGGATAGAATCAACAAACCAAATGTTGGAGCTTTGGCCGAGGTTTTTGTTTCCGTTAATTTCCTGTTGCTTGTATGCCCAATCTGGAAGCGGAGAGGTATGTGTCCACATGGCGACTTTGCTAGGATTGTGAACAAGCTTGAATTGACCTTGGAGACTCTTGAATTCTTGGCCTGCCTTCGCGTTCTCGATTCTAATCTCGAATAAGGTATCATTTAAACGAGTGGTAAGGGCATCTGTCATAGGGACCGTAGTAAATTCCTGGTTGGTAGGGAAGTATGGCGATGCAACATCATGGGAAAGAAGCATTGTGTCTGTCACAACGTGTCTCAAACGCACAACATCCATGTTCTTCACAGCACGACCTAGTAGGATGTCGTCGCTCTTCGCTGGAAGGATCTGCCAGTGGTTGTTGGCATCCGCGTATGGATATCCAGTCACCTGCTGTCCTTGACTAGATACTCTGCCATCATCATATCTCAAAGGGTATTTGTCAGGGTGACTGTGAAGGAATCCACTAGTCTCCTTGTGCTTGATTTGGATATTGTCGTAGTAGTTGATAGTGACCGCATTTGCAGTCATAGCATTGTCGCTTAAAGTCTCCTGGAATTCTGGGGACATAAAGTCATCTCCTGGACCGGATCTGTACAAGATCGCAAAGTGAACTTGGAACCAGAAGAGGTAGAATAAAAATGGGACAACGATCAAGGCTATGGCACGAGCAGCAAAATGCTTTCCAAACTCGACCAAATCGAGAGCTCCCTGGCGACGATTGACATCCAAAAGACCCCAAAGATCAATCGCAACAGCAGAACCAATTGTAACAAATGCGAAGAGACCAACATATTTCGTGGAGATAACACAGGACAGGGCGAATCCTGTCAAAAGCAGCCACTTCCACCACTTGCGTCCGAATGGCTCGTGACGAAGCTTGTAGAATTTGACATAGCAAAGCAGACTGCACGCCATGGCAAAAACCAATGTAGCATCGAGTAGGATCAATCGTGTTTGTCCAATGTGTGCGTTATCAAAGAGGATCAAGCCTGCAGAGAGTATGCATGCTGGCAGAGTATAGCCGGATTCCCACATAATCTGGAAAACCACTGGCACAGTTAGGGCGCCCAAAAAGGCGGGCATAGCACGGTATGCCACGTAGGGAACCTTGTTTGTGATGTAGGAGTCGCCAATGCTTTCAAAGTGGAAGTTTCCATCGTATCCAACGAACCAGCCCATCAAGGCGAATAAAAGTTTTCCGAAAGGAGGGTGGACATCGAAGAAGTAGGTTCGTTCGAGGTAATAGGATGCAAACTAGACAAGAGAATTAGTTATTTAGATCCCAACTCTTGCAATTGGAATAGTACCTTGCCAAAATGGACTTCGTCAAAGACCACCTCATTAGGATGGCTTATTCCCCAAAATCTCGTGAGGAATGCCAAAAATGTTATTATTGAAAGTGCAATTCGGAAATCCCATTCAGCACCCGTTTTTGTGCCAGACCTAGGACTTGAGGCTTTCAGTAAAGAATCGAGCTCAGGATCTCTAGGGGCATTGACAGCTGCAAGAAGATCTTTCGCTTTGGCAGGTGCTGTATCTTTGTCTTTCCGCTTCCGCACGGAGCCGGTCTGTGACATTTTGAAGCTTGAAAACAAAATAAGAGGTGTCTGTATGGCAAGTTTTGTCAGTGGGAGCTCCTTGAACACACGTAGTTGGATTTACAACAACGTAGTTGTTGGGGGGTTGGGGATTAATACACACACCAAATTAAGGTTTCCCTAGTGTTTTAAAATAAAGAAATAGAAGAGCATTGAGCTGTATGATAGATCAAGAAGTAGAGTTTTGTCCCGAACTATTGCTGGGATTAAGTGAATTTCGCGAGGACGCGTAAAGGTGTCCTTCTCCAGCCCCGTGTTAAAATCGCTAGTTCCATGCGGCTAAACCAACTTAAAGGGGGGCTCACAAACATAGATAGATATGTTCAAACGACAACTATTTTCATGGCACTTTCAACTGAGCTCAATATGCAACCAATTAATAGCTATTTATAGCTATATAACTCAAAGATATCTGGTGGTTTTTACATTTTCAAAGTCTAGTCGAAAGAGGCAGTTGGTATGGCACGTGACTCTGAAGCGGGTACGCTTAAGATCTAATCTCTTGGTAATGATGGAGCTAATTTGAGCATTATGTAAACCCTGCTTTGATTACTTTACTATAAGACTATCAGTATATATCATCTCTCCCTACACTTAAAATGTATCGCCTCAGTAGGGTAGTGCCACGGGCCTCGAGGCATATTTCCACTGGCCAGCTGAGCCAACGGCTTAGTTTCCACACTCGTGGACCTCGACAGTCTGATATCGTGCCCATTCTGAGCCAGAAAGCCATGCCTCGTATGTGTATCAAGGTATAATTCATAGTGGACACTAACATTGGCCCAGCTGTTGGTCCATATGTAAGAGAATCTGGAACCTCCTGATGTTCTAATGTATGTCTACGTCGTACTGAGATTAGCAGTCGCAAGCGATCAAGACACCCCATGCAATTTATTGCTCAGGCCAACTTCCGGCCGATTCAAAAGGAAATCTTGTCGAGGGTAACATGCGGGAGAAGACCAGAGCCTGTCTTCAAGCATTATCGGCGGTTCTAAAAGCAGCAGGCTCCTCCCTAGACCGCGTTGTCAAGGTCCAGATCTTCCTGACAGACATGAACGACTTTAGTGAGATGAATGTAGAGTATTCAGAATGGATAAAGCATCGGCCTGCTAGAAGTTGCGTTGCAGTGAAGGAGCTTCCCAAAGGAGTAAATGTAGAGATTGAGTGTGTTGCATTGCCCGGTAAATAATCAACATCATTTTATCAATTGATAGGCTTGCAGCAGTGGGGAACACAATTCTCTATGTGTATATATATCTATATATCTTCGTTTTCTCTATAATGACCTCTACCACTCTCTAACCTCGCCACCTGGCCCAACAAATCCTGGACTTACCCAGGGCTCCGCTGTCTTTGATGCTCTCCGAATCCACTCCTCATCAATTTCAATCCCTAGTCCCGGTCCCGTCATCACATCGATATAGCCATCTTTCACGTCCCAAACCTTGGGGTTCTTCAAATAGCTGGTTAAATCTTCTGTTCCAGCGTTGTAATGAATCCCCAAACTCATTTCCTGTATAGCAAAGTTTGCCGTACAAGCGTCAACTTGAACACAAGCTGCTAATGCAATAGGTCCCAGGGGAGAATGAGGCGCTAAGGCAACATCGTAAGTCTCACACATATTCGCGATGCGTCTAATCTCAGATATGCCTCCCACATGGCAGATGTCTGGTTGTAAGATGTCCACCGCACTAGCTTCAAGGAACGGCTTGACATCCCACCGACTATGAAGTCTCTCGCCAAGCGCAATTGGGATTGACGTCTGTTGCGACAACGCTTTGATACCTTCGATATGTTCTGAGAGCAGTGGTTCTTCAATAAACATGGGCTGAAGAGGTTCTAGAAGGTGAGCGAGCTGTTTTGCCATTGGCCGGTGGACTCGTCCATGGAAATCAACTCCTGCATCCATTCCGAGGCTCTTAACGACCCTCAAGCGATCTACGCATGCTTGTAGTGCTGCGGGCGAGTCTAGCCATCCTATATCTTCTGTAGCGTTCATCTTAACAGCTTTGAAGCCTTGAGCTTGTCGACGTTTGCTATAATTCTTCAATTCCACAATAATTTAAGTTGATGAGTTAACTTACGCCTGAACTTCCACGTCGTCTGGTCGGTCACCTCCAATCCACGCATACACCTTAAGACTATTCCTGACTTTCCCACCGAGTAACTGGTAAATTGGCACACCAAATTTCCTGGCTTTCAAGTCCCACAGTGCAATATCGATCTTCTACAGTTAGCTACAACTCATTCCCTAAGAGTGAATAACACTTACCCCAGACAACGCACTCATCATAACCGGTCCACCTCGATAGAACCCAAACCGATATATCATTTGCCAGATATGTTCGATCTCGCTGATCATCCAATTAGCATCGACCTCACAAGAACTTTGAGAAATAGGGGCCTCCCGCCTACTCAGCATCAATCCCGACAATCCTCTTCGTATAGGCATCCAAACAACCCTCAACTGCCTGCGTATGACCTTCAAGCGATGCCTCTCCCCATCCCACTCTCCCATCCACATCCACGATCTTGACAAATAGCCATCGAGGAGGAACTCTGAAATATTCCAGAGATTGAATAGGTGCCATGATATATTCCTTACTCTGGTCAAAAGATATACCAGAAGATTATCGCAATTATTTACATCTGAGGAGTAGCGAGTTATGTGAAATAGCTTCCAATATATAGTTTAAATGCGGCATAAGTTCATCCGATTGGCGTGACGATTCTCCCCCGCGGGGCACACCCACCTTCCGAAGAGCCTCTTTGATGAACGCATCAGTCCAATCGCATCGTGAAATTCGTTGGAGAGCCAAAGTATTACATATTGATCTTTACTGTGTTAATTATAAATCAATATTCCAGTAGATACAAAAAAGGAAAACAAATAAAAAAATTCATAACTTCTTGAAACTTTTATCTGAGCAAAGTCAATTAGCACTATGAGCTTGAACTCAAGGCTGCTTTCTTACATTGTACACACCCTCGGCTACTCAGGGGCTACCAATTGAGATATTGGGCAAGTGGACCTGGACGGACAAAATAGCTTGCCAGACAGCCAGCCACACTGTGAAAAGACTGAAAGTTTTCAGGTTTTCAGGTTCATCTATTTGGAAAATCCAAAAAGAAAAGTGCCCTCACCCATGGGGGGCATAGCAATATTACAATAACGCATCTGCATATAGGACCCATCCATTCCACCCATGGTGAGGTGAAAATTGCAAAAAGAAACAAAAAGAAAATGAAACGACGCCTGCAGGACTCGAACCTGCGCTCCCGAAGGAAATAGCTTTCTAGGCTATCGCGTTAACCACTCCGCCAAAGCGCCTATTGATGAAGAGATAATTATTTTACTAGTTAATGAAGAGGGCTAAAATATTTGGTGGGACTTTGCCAGATGTGTGGCCTCCTTTTCTCTCAGTAGCGAGCATTTAGCCGAGGGATTCTTTCCTTAGCGGGTTGTGATAGATGCTGCTCGAGTCACCGGCGCTACTAGTGCAAAGTATCCCTGCTGGCATACGCTGATGGCATCAAACCATCTGTGCACAAGTAGGAATAATATGATGATGATATTGTGATCAATTGGATGATGTGCCCTTTTTGCATTGGCTGGAGCCTCTTTTCATGTCATATCTGTGAAGGTAGCTCACCTTTCTCCTCCAGTGGATGATCATAAAATAGCAACATGCCAGAGTATACAACGTCAAATTTGAAGCTTCTTTGGAAATGGAGATATGTTCATTCAGATGCCATCGATTAAATATTTACCAAGTCTAGCTTCTTATGCGCCTAATATACAGTACAAAAATATGTCAATTATAGGCATGATATGCCCCAAACGCCATTATATGCTATGACAAAAGGCCGTGCAGATGCTTCATCATAAATAGCACAGCTTGCATCATTATTTTCTTGACTGACAAGACATACTCACAACTTCGATGTGACTGTAGCTCCTTTGCCTTCTTCCACAACAACAGCTACTACAACACATATATCATCGACTTTGCCACCTCTCCAGTGCTCATTTGGATAGTACTTTTGTACCTCCTTCGCAAATGGCCCATCTAGCTTTCGGTTCACACTCGCTGCTTTTGCTTCACTCGTAATTCCCACCGCCAGAAAGTTCTGTAAGCTCTGAATCTCCTCAGCACCGCTCTTCCCGTCGTCGACTTCAATCAGAGAATGCAACCTAGGTGAGACTTTAATTCCGTCTTCCGTATGTTCCCAGGCTCGGGCTCCAATCATGAGACGTGAGACTATACGCAAAATGTCTTGTGCGGACAAGTTATCCCAACACCCGTCGCTGGCGAGGACGAGGACATCGCCATGTCGGAGGGAGTGTTGTGACACGTTCGCGTCTTTTGGCATGTCATGTAACTGTGTTCCACCAAAAGCTGCTGCTTGTGCGAGGACTTTCTCTGGAATGACAGAGAGCTGGTACGGTGTGTTGAAAGCATGTGTTTGCGGCTCCGAGTAATTGTGTATCGCGTTTAGTCGCAGCTGTACATACCCCGAATCTCCCAAATTCGCTACTTCCAACGTGCCGTCTTCCTTTGCGATTGCAACACATGCCGTGCTGCCTCCAGCCGGCACCGTAGGATCTCGACATATATCCTCAAAGCCCTTCTGCATCAGACTCCTCGCACCATAGGGGGGCGATTTTGCTGATGCATCGTAGGTATAAGCTGCATGGGCCATGTAGTCGCAAAAACCGTGTGCGAAATCTGCGGGATCAACTCCGGAATCTACCCATCCACCAACTCCATCTGCAACTCCGAAAGCTACATCTTGACTACCTCCTATCCTGCTAACGAAAAACGCATCCTGGCCACTTGAGGGCCGAGTCTTCTTCTCCTTTCTTCGCTGCACAATGTGGTTGTAAGGATTAAAACTAAAGACGTGTTTTTCGGGGTTGTAGCGCGTATCTTTCGCATTGAAGGAGGCGGCAATTCCGTATGAGTATTTGGGATTTGAGGAGGTTGCCGGCGAGCTGTGGAAGGCTCTGGACCTAAGCTGGACGATCGGGAAACGACTTCGAGTAAGATTTCGGGGATTTTGACTAGTGGCTGAGCACAAAGTTCGGCGCGATATTGATGTAGAATATGAGCTTGTACTTTGGCAACTGATGCACTTGTAAGGGAGAGTAGGACTGCGTGCTATAAGCGCAAATCCTCTACCTGACGCGGCCATTGTAAAGAAAGTAAGCAAAGCCCACGAGGGGTTGCTATATTCGAAGAGAGGTTGTTAAGCCCAATGGCACATATAGATAGACAATTGAGATATATGTGAGAATTTAGTGGTATCCGACATATAAAATCATAGAGTGCGAGTGTTATTCTTTGTGTCTGTTGACGTCTGCAAAATCCCATGTAATGAAACAGATCGCCGTCATTTTCTTGACCCACCAACCGTTCGGCTGGAAGCGAGAAGACTTGGCTCCAGCCTTGCCAGTGAAATTCATTTTCTCCTTCATCTCCTACCCTCAGCCTTATTAAGTCTATCACCAGCATACGTTGGCATTAGTGAGCTTTTACACTATCATGCAAGTAGTTTAGTTCTCTAACAATGAGTATAGGCCATGGCAAAGACTCTGAAGAAAGAGGTTGTCTCGGCAATCGAGCAGGCGATCTGGGAAGCTTGGAATTCAAATCGCTATCCAGACCTCCACGCCATTGCCGAAACGTTCAATACCTCCTATCAGTCCGTCTGTTACATCCGGCGGCGCATAGAAAAGCACCAACGTACGGGAGTCGATGACAGAAAAAAACCAGGTCGCAAGCCCATTTCTGAATCAGAGCAGATGGTCAATGCCATCCTCGATCTACTTGCACGCAGTCCTGAGTTGAACCAGAAGGCCGTGTCAGACATTCTTTACGAGCAATTCGGGAAGAGGCTATGCCAGGCTTCGATTTCGAGAATTTATAAAAAACATGGGATTCCACATAAGATTTCCAACAAATTTTATAAAAAGTCGAAGCTGTTTACGACGCACCCAACAGGCCAGGTTATGGTGGCTGATAATTCAAGGGAGATTGCTGCGAGTGCTTTGTCTTCTTTACCTAATGCCGTGGTAGCTTCTTTTCAAGCAGGTGCGGAAAGAACTTATCAAAGTCCGTACGGCCCGGAACCATTAGCCGGTGCAACGTTTGAGGTATCACAAGACATATCTCCGATCAACATTGGATACGATGGTATGTCTTTCCTCTAAATAACCTAGAATCAACCCACACCAGTCCAAAGAATCTGACATCGAATGGACAACTGACCTCGTGTAGCTCATATAGCACCCGAAACAACGACTGGTGAAGTATTTGGAACTCAATCTCTAGGCATTGAAAACAGGCATGGCTATGATGTTATGTAGTCGCGACAGAGGAACTAGTTTGAAGCAACCTCGATTGTGGCCGAAGCTTTACTTTCCCAATCTATCTAACGCAATACTGTATATAGTAATGAGTCAATGAATTATGAGCACATTCACCTGGTACATAAGGTTTATATATTTTACCTGATACGCAGCGGTTTGCGTAAGAGTATTAAACTGCAAAATGTGAAACAATGACGTGCCAGCGCATTACTCCTATTTCTATGTCTATTTATACATAATCTACTTCTCTAATATATACATTTCTACTATTGTAAGAACCCATTGAGTGGGGTGATTTCAAGAAAGTACCTTGGGCTTCAGAGTCCAACAAGGCAGGCGACCTCGTCAACCATTCTATTTACCCTAGGCGTCTATGAGACTGCTACCATTTGTCGATCGATCGAGTGCATATCACACCACAGATGTATGGGTATAAGATATCTGCACTGCTGCCCTTCTAAGCCAGCCGAGATTCGAGTTTCCCAAAGCTCCCCAGGTTTAATTCACTGATGGCTTTTTATTTCCATCATGTCTTCCCGCTCTTCTCCTCCCACTCATGTAAAGTATCCTTGACATTAACCCAATATCTCAATCTCACTGCCTGTTCACCCGCCGCTTCCCAATCCTCCTTTCCAAACGCCTCTCCCAACTTCTCCTCACACTCCCTCAGCCTCTTTTCATTTTCTTCCACCATCTCCTCTAACCCTTCGACCTCTTCGACATCCTCAATTCGCTCCCGTACCTCCATAACTTCCATCAAAAACTCCGGGTCTTCAATCTTTGCGGTCTCTTCAGCTACATCCATACCCCGCAGACTTAAAAGATATTGTGCACGAAGCAGGGGCGACTGGAGGGTTTTATATGCTTCATTAATGTGCGCAGATGTCGCATCCGCTTGAGGCTTTTGGGACGATTGGTGGAGGTCAGGGTGGGCTTTTGCCTGGAGTTGTAGGAATTCGGATCGCAGAGCACGGAGGTTGATGGGGAAGGGTCCCGCCGGGGGCGGTCCTTGAGAGAGAGTTTTTGGGAACAGGTCGTAATAGCTGCTGGGTGCTGAAGATGTCGAAGAGCTCCAGCGCTGGGAAAGCAAGATTTGGGGTGTTGGCGTGAAAGCAAGGTGGCGGATTTTGGAAAGCTGTTGGCCCCGAGACCAAATCGCGGTACGCATGTTGTATAACCTATGGCGTACTAGGTTTATAAGTTGAAGTAACTAGCGAGTAGATTAAGATTAGGGATATCTCTGCGAGTGGGTGAGTTGGTGGATGGGATTTGGAACCGTCAATGATGCATAAGCTTTCGCATCGGCAATTAAATTTGAGCCGAGCCGAGCCACACCAAGAGCAGCCGTACTGTAGCCGTAAAGGGTAGCCGTAAAGGCGCTCAATAGCCGGATCATATCACCGTACCTAGGCTTCCCTCCATCTTCGGATCTGCCTCAAACATTTACGATAATATCTCAACCATCAGTATAGAAGGGATTTCAAGAGAAGCCATAAGTTTTTCGAGTCTTGGTGATTTGAGTTACTTATCACCAACTAAGGACAAAGGGAATCTACTTGTCACTGACAGCTGTTGCTTGAGTTCGCCCGAGAAGCATATCTGGATGTACTCCAAATTGTAGCAGCAAAATAAACAACTACCATGCTCTATGACCATGCAAATCCAACTTTCAAAGGAGCAAGATTCCCAGTAATACACATCTTGGAATCATATCCTCGCACCAGTGACACAAATCGGCTCTATGCACGATATAAACTTGAACAGCACAGCACATAGTCGCCATAGAGCAGAATTCAACAATATTGCAAATAAAGACCGGTACCCTCCTCATATCGAATTACTCATACGATCTCAAAATAACCACTCCTCGTGTCTTTGTTTCTTTCGGTTTCTTTATTTTGTTGAAGAATCACGATATTATGTGGTGGCCAGGTATGAGTCACGGGTTTGGTCAGGTGGCAATGCACCAGACCACCGAGTCACTCCACGTTAGGTTCCAAAGAACCGAGCCGAAGTCGCAATATGAACTAAATCATACTGACTCATATAGCCGTGAGCCACTTTTCCTATAAACCACCATGTATTTCCTTTGTGTTTGATTTCCATGTTACTTTGTCCAATTACGATTTCCTACTTTTCGGTTCCAACTTATTTTTAAACACTTAATCTTTTGTCTTCCATAAGGGGCCAAATCTAATCGCTTCTATGTATATATTCGACATGCCTTCAATAACCTCGCATACAATGGGTTCGGATGATGGAAACCAAATTTCTCAGCGTATATGGCAGTTCCTATCGCAGTTGAGCCGAGAAGGCCTCAGTCAAGAAGAATTTCTCGCAAAAGCAAGCTCATATTATGCACATTATTCATCATACTTGCCAGTCCAGGAAGCACCACGGCCTCATCACTCGCAACTCCCAAAACTCGAGACGAAGTTGCGGGATTTCAGTATCGGCCAAAACCATCGTGATGCTGATGGCGACATATCTACTGAGAATGGTCATGATGAGTTTGGTAACCATGTGCGCATAGTTCCGGCAAGGGATCAGTGGGGGAATTGGGACAAGACAGGTGTAGCTGAGTACAATCAAGACCGAATGTCAGCAGGAAATTTGGAGCGTCTCAGAGCAGAATATGAACGGACGACCAGGGAATGGGAAGCCGCTCAAATGGAGTATGAGGAGATTTATGCCGAGCGCCAGAGCGTGAAACGTGAACTGAAGGCTGCTATGGTTGTTAAAGACGAGCTAGCTAAACGGAGATTTGAGATCGAGCAGAGGATGAGAGGAGTATGTGTTTAGATCCCACCAATTTCCTCGCAAAAATCTTGGGACAGTAAATTTTTGGCTCTATATCGCGACCTGCCCATGATGGAATCTTTTGGGATGTTTTGGTGTTATTGGTAGAGTTGGCAAAGGGAGTTGGTGGCAAGAGTTTTGGATCATCGTCGCTCTGTGATTTGGGTCTGACTTAACGGCAATGAAGTCCGGTCAAGTCCAAGGAAACTGACAACCTGGGTCGAGAAGCAAACTCACCCATATACCTAGTTATAAACCTACATATCGAATATTAGGTTATCTTGGTACATATCTCTACTCCACTTCCAAGATCTTTTATGAAAGCAATGTTACCGCATTTTGTTTCTCGAGTGTCTAACCATACCATTAATGTGTTGATTTAGAAGCGAATAATTTTCAACATGATAATATAATGTAACTAGGAACAAACCAAATACGGGAAGATATACTTATTGAGCTGGAGAGATTCCAGTCTAAATTCTAAACTGCATACTGATAAGCCCATCCTTCAAGGTCCCATCATCTTCTAAGCGAGTTTGAAACTAGAATGTCCATCAGGCTAAGCGTGTAAGAATTCAGCTCGGATCTCCTCCCAACTTTCCATATGTAGATCCGTGCCCACATTTGTGTTCTTAAGATAAGAAACTGAGTTACATAGTCTATAGTATCCTTGACTTCAACCGGAGCTTGCAAATCACAATCAGCGGGTCAAAGCTGACCGTGTTCCAGAATGCACGCAATCGTAACCTTCAATGTAACCCCGCATAAACTTACCACCAACCACCCAACCACCACCACTACCATTGACCACTCACCACTCTCCCGGTTCCAACACGACAACTGCGCCTCTCCCGTGCGCAGTTCTTTGAAACTATGTCGCACCATCTGCTCAGCTTCCTTTCCACTCTTCTTTTTGCTCCCATATAATAAGAGTATGAAAAGAACGACTCCACCACGAATTCTAGGAGATGTATCGACTTTTTGCTAAGGCAATTGAGCTATAGGAGATCAAGTTAGCGAGTTTACTACAGGTATAGTATAGATGGTTTAGTATAGTATATATAGTACGGTATTCGGAGTACTGTGCAAATTACATGGTATAGCACTCATCTGCTATAACAATACCTCCTCCGTACACCATCAAGAGTCAAGTTCAGCTTCGCTGGGCCGGCCGTGGCCATGCCGACATTCTGGGACTTCCGTGAAATGCTCGACATCTATCCAGAATCGGATGATAGATGTGTCGCAATCAATAAAGGATCAGGTAAAGGACCAAAGAAAAGATGTGGGAATTGTGGGAAGACAGGCAAAGCAAACCTCGACGAGGCCGGGCGCCTGCTTGATAAAATGGACAGGACGGAAAGCTTGACCAAATGTCGCAGGAACTTTGACGACCTGGCTTTCTTGACCATGTGTGGGAGATGGCACCGGAATATGCCGGAAATTCGAGCAGAACGTTACCGGCATTGGAATAACGAGGTCGATGTCTACGTCGCTGCCGCTGAAGCGAGGAGGGCAGCTCGTGCATTGAAATCAAAAGAAGCGCTAAAGGCAAGAAAGGCAGAGGAAGAGGCCGCAGCTGAGTTAGAAAATGAGGAGCGTGTGAGAGTGGTATGATATGGTATTCCTTTCCGTAGCAAGGCAGTCGACTAATTTGGATCTGGACAGGCCGCTCGAGCCTTGCGATTACAAGAGAAAGCACGACGACAATTATTTTCTTCAGCAAGCAATGCTGTTGAGCATTCTATGAACACTGACGATCCATTCATCAACGGCAATGAAGTTGCACCAAGACCTCATTCCCAGATTGAGGAAGATCACATAGCCACAAGCCAACATTCGAGCACTGTTCGCAAGTATTCAAAAGACAAGACTTCCAGTACGTCAGAATTGGAAAAGCAAAAGGAGACCAAAAAGTCCCAAAGTACACTTGTAGCAACACATGATTATGGACTGCCATCGCCACCCGACTCTATGTTGTCCTCTCGTCCTCCGAAGGGTCAAGATATTTTGGGCACACAATCTCCACTCCAAACCCCAACAAAAGTGCCGGTATCAGAGAATCGAGCATCTCCAACTTTGGATCTGTCTTCTTCATCCTCGGAATCTCTGGAGAATTTGGTCGTGAGCAACACAATCGGCGAGGACCAAGCCGAAGCCACCAGTCTTCCACCTAAGTTTCCCAGCCTTCCGTCTAGCTTGGATAACTTTGATCAAGATCCAATATCAGCTCGAACTTTGGAGTCTCCAATCTCAATAGGGGTGCTCAGCACTCGGGATAGAGTTGATCATGAGTCGACAATCATGGCCTCATCATCTACTTCAGCACCGGTCGGCTCCGAATTGACTCTAGAAGGCTTGACCCAGAAGTCTCTTCCAGTCTTGGACGCAACGTCCGTTCTGCAGACTGGAGATTTACTTCTCGCATCAGAGAAATCAAACAGAGAGCCATCTCCAGCTTCTCCAACGCCGAGAAACGAGGCTTCATCATCAACAAAAGACAAATCATCAGCAGCCTCCTCCAAAAGTGTCCCTATGTCTAAGTTCGAATCTGAAAGCGAAGTTGCACTAACATCTTCCGGTTCTGATACAACATCAAAATTTTCCTCTCCTGGGTTAGCGCCTCAGATGACTTCCACATTGCTAAACTGTTTCACTTCAGACCAAGAGAAGGGGCAGAGTGAGGGTGAGGATGAGAAAGACGAAATTTCTAGTCATGAAACCACGGCATCATTGAGCAGTATTGACAATGTTGAGGGGATGATTGGAGGAAGTGCGGTCGAAGAACCGATAGCATTTTCCAAAAGCAACCTGGTGATAGATGTTGACAAAACTCACGATGTTTCTGAGTCATTAACAATAACCCCTTTGAAGCCGCATGCTCGCCAATTTGAAGGCCTCCTAACTCCAGATGCATCTCCTGAGCCACATCAAATTGTGACGACCACTCCTGTTGCAGTCGATGGTATCAGCGATAAATCCAAGCAATCGAAATCACACACCAACGAAGATGCTCGCTCGTTACAAGATCTAGAGATGGGCGAAGCGACATCCGAACCACTTGAATTTGGACATGAAGAGGCTCCAGAGATATTTGACAGCACGCCTCGAACACCAAAAATACCCACCGAATCTTACGAGAGGGAAGCGGAGAACCTCCCGACTTCTGAGGCTACCCCTGAACCTCCGGAAAATCTTGAAAATTTGATCAGTCTTGTTTCTGAACAGCATACCTCTGGAGTAGAAACTGCGCAGAGGGACAAGCCCTTCCAGGTCGAAAAGGAGGAGGAAGAGAATGGTTTGACGACGCCCAACGCCGCATCTGAACCATCACAATCATATGATGAAGAAGAATTCCGTTACGCTTCTCAAGATAGTATAGAGGCTTCTACCAAAATGTCTGAGTCGGATCTTACGAATGAGAAACCAGCCTCTACCACTTACGAAAACGACGCTACTTCAACAGCTCTTCCCGAGCTTCCCAAATCGGATAAACACTATGTTCTACCTGTAGGAGAAGATTGTGCTTCCGATAAAGCAGAGTCCAAGTTGCCAGAGCCAGACCAAGAGACCTTCAGTATTAGCAAGGAATGTGAAGCCAACTCCAAAACCGAATGCGAGCAACGTACGCCACTCAACGAGGCATTTTCCGTCATTGTGGAAGATTCCAATCATTTTCTCAATGCCATGGAACCAGTAAACGATTCTCTTCCTCAGAGAGTAGAGTCCTTTGGCCACGCCCTAATTGATCCCTCCGAAAGACGTTACAAAACACGTTTCTCAGAGCATCAAGCGCAGGTTCTTCTTGCGACGCCACACAGCCTCAAGGACATAAACACCTTTTCTGAAATCGAAATCGACATCCAGCCATTCGCAGCTATAACACCTCCCAAAGTCTCCATAGAACGAACCGTCTCAACACGCCATGAAGAGTCAAGTCCCACACCATCGATAAATGGTGAGTATGTCTTGCCTGGCGAGTATCTCGAATGGGAAACCGGTCGAGGGATGCCGAAGCAACGAAGGAGGCAGATATTTAGGCAAGAGGCCTTACGGGTTCTGCGGGAAAGCATTACAACGGTCTCAGAAACGGTGCGGTGGGAGACGCGACGAAGGTCGTCTGCGATGCCTCGGGGATGAGCTCAATTGAATTATGATTATGAGGAGCTCGGGTTTATCATTTTGAGTTGGGAATTATAATGAGAAAATGCATCTTGATCATACGATAAATACATAAGTCTCGTCGAATTATATGATGCCTCAATATCACTTCCCTCATTTTGAGAATGATCACGTAGTTTCAATTTTCTACTTGGTGGACTACGAAAATAAACCTTATTGAAACGAAGATGGCTCTATATTATTTGACCCATCAGACTTACTTTCAAAAGGGACTGAGATAAATACACAAATAGATGTTACTGTATGTTAACCGAAATTCGACTAATCTGTTAAAGAGAAGTAAGAGGCTATGTACGATTGTGTCACAGCCAGAAGCACCACCCGAAAATACGCCGTCCCGCCTTGATTTCCCCAAGACCTCCCCGACTCCAATCCTTTTGCTTAAATAAACCAGCGTCCTACCCAGAGTATAAACTCAGTCAACGGTCTTTGACACAACAGGTCTCAAGTCGCTCCCGATCAGAATCGGCTGAGGCTGAACATCACTTGGCCGAGCCGGCGCCAGCTTCTCATCGCCGTTCGAGTTATCCTCATTCGAGGACCCATGCTGAAGCTGCACGTTTCTGGCGTTTCGACGACGCCGCACTCGATCATCGATATATCTCAGCGTAGCGATGAGCAAACCGAAAGCGAGGACGGCGATGTCGATTCCAAACCCGCGACGGTACCGAGGCTTGTCGTCGGCGCGGAAGATTTGCGCGCCGTAGATGCCAGCGATGTTGGCGCCCATGATGACCCTATAGTGGAGAAGTTAGTTAGAATGAATGGTAGAGTAGAGCGCGGGGGTTGCTTACATGGCCATGGCGAGAGCTCGCTCTTCCGAATCATCGCAAGTCAACGACATCCATGCGATGTTGAGCGGATGCGAGAATGTGCCGAATGTCTGGGTGAAAACAACACCGAAGTAGCGGATTCCTCGGCTGTCGAGTTCCGTGAAGATGCGGTTGAAGACATAGCCCAGAAGATGCATGCTCAGTCCGGCGATGACTGTCTCTCCGCGTTTGTTACTAGGAGCGATTAGTATAGCTCATACATGATTAGCTACATTTGTTGGTAGTTCGACTTACAAGTGATCAGAGACGTAGCTGAAGGAGAAAGATACCGGAATCTGTAAGAAGAGACCGACTGAGGCCATGGCGTTGCTGGTGAGAGCGGGAAAGCCAAACCCACTGACGATTGATGGGGAGTAGGTGTCGAACGCTCGCTGTGGTCCATTGTTGCAAAGTGTAATCACAAAATGTGCCCAGAGCCTCCAGTTTGAGAACTAGAGAGGTTTTACGTTAGCTATAGGACAAAAATCTCGTAATGCAGAGTGACACTTACAGCCTTTTTGAAGGAATTCCGCCCAATATGTTTCTTCTTCTTGCCCTTCATAGGATCATCCATGGTAACTCTAGATTGAAGTATATGCAACTCTCTTTGGGTAAATATTTTGACTCGTGGCAAAAAGGTACTGTGAGGATTCCTGAAAGAGTCTGGGAGGAAGAAGCCAAACACTAAACCACTAGCCAGGGTAAAGGCACCCATGATGGTGAATAGCCAAAACCAACCAGGTCGGCCATCTACTCCACGCATATGAAGGATGCCATATGCAAGCAACTTGGAAGAAGCTTGTCCAAACTGGTTACCGAAATAGAAAATCATGACTCTCTTGGCGGTTTCCTTTCGCGTGTACCAAGTTGACAAAGTCCAGAGGCCTCCGGGGATAAAACCAGACTCGGTCACCCCTAGGAGAAAGCGTGTCGCGATGAATGAAGAATAGTTGCCCTGAAATGCCTGGAAGGTACTAACCACGCCGAACAGGAAAAGTTGCAGTGTGAGCCACTTCCCGGGCCCGACACGATACAGAATCATGTTGGAGGGGATCTCGAATAGCACAATCCCCAAGGAAAGCATTTGCTGGCCAACATTGAACTGATCCTGATTGATGCCGACATTTTCCATGAATTTGTCGGTGATGGCATTGGCGATGTTACCTCGATCAAGTTCTAAACAATGATATGTCAGACAGGTGTTGGGCGCATTTGGAGAATTTAAGAGCTAGTAACTAACGCAAACAGAAGAATCCGAGAGTCAGAATGGGCATGATGATCAGGTCTAATCTATAATTATTTTCATTAGCTAACACGTGATTTTAAAGGGGGATAGGAGACTCGCTTACTTTCGCTTCGCCTTCACTTCCTCCTCCTTCGTCCAGTCGCGCTGTAACATCAGCGTTTCCTCATCTTCCCTGGGAGCAGCATACTGATCCGGATTGGCAGTTTTGACGTCTCCTGTTGACATAATTGGTTTACTTGCTGTATTCAGATTGCAAAAGGACCGATTCCACTTCGGGAAATATCAATTTCTCCAGACTCCAGGGAACTCTTATAACTATAGTCACTTTTACCGCCAAGTTTACCTGAGGGAGGCCAAGGTGGGCCAAGTTATCACCTCATGGCCAAGCGCTATTGGCTCGTGGCCAAGATTTACGATTTGGTCTGGTATTCAGGCCTCAGTGGTTTGGCGTATCTAAGCGAAACTCGGCAAGATGGCGACATAAATTGGTGTAAGCACACAATTACTTTTGAGTATCTCGGAATATTGCTCATATAATTTGGTAAACTATATCCTGGGCTTCTAATTATCCGATGTATTATATCCAGAGTTCGCAACAATTAATCATTACCATGTGGTTGAATCTACTACAGCTGTCCTTGAGGGTCTTTGACCAAACACAAGATTCCTCGTATTTCTTATGACATTTTCATCAGTGATATTCACCTAATATTTTTCGAAAGTGATAAATTTTCTATAAAACTCTGATCACAACCTCATCAACTACATTCCTTAAATCACGCTAAAGTGGCGTAGCCGAGAGCAGAAATGAGAGTCTTTGTTGCAGTGACACTAGTTAGCTTTGATAAGAATGGGCTTCTCATCTTT